>Ga0265327_10000072_pt1 | contig 215055 bp, 185 predicted proteins | sample 41621metaG_FD_202089 | JGI IMG/M metagenome (GOLD analysis project Ga0265327, IMG submission 202089) | Rhizosphere microbial communities from Carex aquatilis grown in University of Washington, Seatle, WA, United States - 4-16-21 metaG | ecosystem: Host-associated > Plants > Roots >... | reverse complement strand
CACGTCGATCACTCCTTATCTCCCGCTCAGACTCTGAGCAGGACAGTATCGCGACGTGGGTCAAATTTAGATGCACATTACTGCATTTGGTGGCTCAGTTTTAAACGCATATCAACAGTGCACGTGGAAGTGAGGTGTGGATAACCCTACCTTCATGCTGAATCTCAATACTCATCGTTCAGCTCCCCCACTAAAACGACTGGTGATCCATTCATTTAGCTGTGCCTCAGTCCAGCCGATTGCACGTTTTGAAAGCCGAATTGGTTCTGGGAAGTCTTCTGCCTCTATGAGGCGGTAGATTGTGGAACGGCTAAGACCTGTCTTCTGAACAGCATCAGCCACTCGCAAAATTTTTTGTTGCTGCATGGTTTTTCTCCACCTGGCCGAGGCACTAATGGCACCTGGCATGAAATCATTCCGCGCGATGCGCGGGCCGGATCGGTTAGGCGGAGAGGGTGCGCGGAGGCGGTGTGGAGGGGATTGGTTTGTGTGAGTGGGCGTCGATTTCGACTGGAAGGTAACGAGCCGGGAACCCGTAAGACTTGAACAGCTTTTCTGCCTCACTGACCTCGTAATCGCGACTGAACCATTCACCCCAGAAAAAGACCAGGACGATAAAGGCGATTGCTACCAGCAAAGGCGAGACATGCAAAATAATAAGGGTGGTGAATACCGCAACCGTCGCGATAATGGGCGCGATGGCATCCCATCGAGCTGCGCGCAACTCGCGTAAACTTACTATCGTATTGTCGGCTTGAGTCACCATGTCGCAAATAATGCCAAATGGGTTTATTCGTCGTCAAGCGGAATCGCAATATATTGCGATAGGTATTTGTGTGAAACACAACTTATATGCGCACATGTGCGTATGTGTCCGGTTTTCCTAGGTTGACGGCGAGCTGAGACTCACATTGCGGCGGATGTATAGAAATCTGTATAGATGGATTTTTGAAGTTGGCAGATGCCGCTATTTGTGAAGGTTACAAGGCATTTTATGAATGTCTCCCTCCCGCCAGCAGAAAAAGGCCTCATGTTTTGTAACTAAATCAACTAGTTATCTAACATGAGGCTTTTCTTTACCCAATGACTAACCCCACGATTCCTCGACGCATTTCACGACGTTGTAGACTATAGCCGATGTAAAGGTGAAGGGGAAAGTCTGATTTTATCGGCCAAGTCCTGATTGCTGATTTGACCATCCTCCTGCAATACACGCAGAATCTCCAAGTTGTAACGGTCGTGTTGAAGTCTGACGTCAGCCTCCATTACCCTATCAGGTCGAGTGCTTTTTCACCCATGCTACGTAGTGATCCATCCAGTCCTGCATAAACTTCTTGCTGTCTGCGCCGATGTCGCCGCCTTCGTCAAACAATCCATCTTTTGCCTGAATGAATGCTTCAGGCTGCCCAAGCGTCGGTACGTCGAGGTAAGCCAGAACATTGCGCAAATGCTGTTGCGCCATGGACGTACCGATGGCGCCGACGGACACGCCTAATACACCGGCGGGCTTGCCTGCCCAGACATTTTGGCCATAGGGGCGTGAGGCATGGTCGATTGCGTTCTTGAGCACGCCAGGAATAGAGCGGTTGTATTCTGCGGTCACGAATAACAGGCCTTTTGCTGCGATGATTTCGGCTTTCAGACGTTTTACCGATGCGGCCTGAGTCGCATCATCATCCTGGTTGTAGAGCGGCAACTCGCTGATTTGTATTTGCTTGAACGCGAACTCAGGCGGCGCTAATTTCACAAGGGCACTCGCGAGCTTGCGGTTGAACGAATCGCGACGAAGGCTGCCGACCATGACGGCAATCGGATATGTGCTCATGAAAATCTCCTTTGAACTATGACCGATGAACTAAATCGGTCGCTATGTTTTCACTTCAGAGCAGCCAGCATGTTCTGTGCAATGAGTCGATCATGAACCTTCATCCAGCATGGACAGGCGCACCTGGTGGTTGTTTAAGTCGTTTCGTTGAAGATGTTCTGGTTGGGGTGGAGGCGGCGCCGGTGAGAACATTCATGGACGGCCGTGTAACATGCGGTCTATTTCGACTTCGGCCTTCATCCAGTCCCCGACGCTGTCGTTCCCCTCGAACCCGCGCTTTTCGGCAAGGTAAAAGGCGGCGACTGCAATCATGTTATGACGGACCTCATCGTTCACAGGGAGGCGAGATGCGGCTTCGACTTCTTCCGCCTTAATCCAGCCTTCGTGACGGCCATATTCCCCGAGTCCAAGCTGCATGGCGCGGTAATGTGCATCATCCTCGACCAATTGTTGGTGCAACGTTGCATTAACGTCTGCTTGGCCTGCTACTGCTGCGCCAGCTTGTCTTCTGGTAATCCTGGTGGTCTGGGAAAGCGATCTTGATTTTTCCATGGGACGCTCCTGAAATTAACTTAAATCAAGGTCCAGAGGGGCCGCTACCTCATTAAATTTGTCGACTGGCGTTTCAAGTTCGTTGCACATCCATGTGCAACGAACTGACGAGGTAACGGCAACATTCGGCATGCTGTCTGGTGGATTCAAGAATGCTTGTTTGCGTGCTTAATGGCCTCTTTTGCATCTCCATAGGTTTTCTCGGATTTTCCCGAAATTTGTTTGTTCAGACCTTTGATTTGTTGCTCCTTGCTGCCGACCAACTCCCCAGCCTCTTCTTGCACTTTTCCAGCGATGTTTTTTGCAACGCCTTTGATTTGATCTTTGTTCATGGCCATCTTCCTCAATTTGATTTACAGGAACGTCTCCTGTGGAGATTGAAGAATGAACCTAGTCATTCTGATGATCTGTACGGTAACTAACCTAAACCACCATCCAAATGAATCTGGATATTCATGAGCGCTACTGTGGTCCTAGGGATCTTAGGGTTTGTAGTTTAGATGCAAGGGGCGTCATCGTATTGCCTTTGCAACCTCATAAGCGTGACCATATTTTTAATGTGATATCCGTGTGACAGCGCACGGAATAATTCTCGCCAAATCTCTACTATGAACATGTGAAGCATGCATTGCTCAAAGGGCTTGGCGCCACCACTCATATACCACTTCATATAAACAGTCATAGACTGTCGTGACATATTTGAATAAGGCTTGTAATGGCAAAAGACAATATTCCCCGTTACCTGGAGTCATTCCCGATGGGGCATGTCAGAAAGTGCGATTGCGAGTGACTGCATCGATTTTGTTTTGTTGCCAGAAGATATCGATCGGAAAAATGTACGAATTGCTCATGTCGAAATTTAAAAGAGAGATTGTTTGGAGTTGTGGGATAAGCGTGTCGCAACTTTCATTAGCAAGGTGATGTTGTCCCGCTTCCGATCGAATCTCATAGAAGCAATGAACTGGAGACGACAATGAAAAGGGACATACATGCAGATCGGAAAAATGTGGATCAACAGGGACTAATGGTACGGAAGCAGGAATCCCCTGATTTTTTGGATTCGTCACACGAATGGCGTCGAATTTTCGCCGAGACGTGGGGTACATTCTTGCTGGTTCTTGTTGCTGCCGGTGGTACGGTCGTGGCTGCAAAGAGCGGAGGTGCCGTCAGCATGGGCATGGAGGCTGTAGCTCCCGGACTCATGGTGATGGCGATTATCTACTTTATGGGCACGGTAAGCGGCGCGCATCTGAATCCAGCAGTCACTTTAGCATTTGCAGTACGAGGTAATTTTCCGTGGCGCCGCATGCCGGGTTATTTTGTGGCGCAACTAATCGGCGGTGTCTCAGCGGCACTGTTTCTGAGGACATTGTTCGGCACGATCGGAGCGCTGGGAGCGACCGTGCCGGGCAGTGGTGTAAGCAGTGGAACGGCATTAGCGATGGAAGTAGTCCTGACAGCAGGGCTGGTTAATACGATCCTAGGTACGGCATCTGGAGCGCGTAACATTGGAACCAATGGTGCCATTGCCGTGGGTGGATATATTGCTCTGGCAGGTCTTTGGGCGGCACCGATCAGCGGCGCATCAATGAACCCAGTTCGATCATTCGCGCCAGATTTAGTCCGTGGCGACCTGAGTGTGACATGGGTCTACTTAATTGGACCAGTCCTGGGTGCATTGATTGGTGTTGCTTTCGAGTGGGTACTCAAAGGTAAGGCCACCGCTGCCGGTGCGCTTGCAGCACAAGGCTTACTCGATATCGATAACCCAACAAAGCCAGACAGGTTGGAGAGTGTTCCGAAGTAACAATACTGTACGTTATCGAACGGAAATCCTGTCAACATAGGCGGAGGATTAGCATCCGGTTGTCAGGATGAGCAACATCATGAATATCAATGAGGCGATTGCTGGACGTCGTTCAGTCCGTGACTACAAAGCCAAGGACGTCAACAACTTCTCTGTTAGAAAGTTGCTTGAAGCAGCCGTGCACGCGCCCAATGCCATGCACGAGGAGCCGTGGGCGTTCGTTGTTGTTCAGGATAAAAATCTATTAGATCGTTTGTCGGATCATGCGAAGAAATTTCTTAAGAATGATCTCGATGTGGTTCATCCTAAGGTGATAAGCCATGCAAGAGATGACCTTGTCGCAAAAAATTTCAATGTTTTTTACAACGCCACAACGCTAATAGTCATCTGCGGGAACTCGACTGGAAAATTCGTGGCCGCAGATTGTTGGTTGGCCGCTCAAAATTTGATGCTGGCCGCGTACGCACAAGGATTTGGTACTTGCGTGATTGGCTTGGCGGTGAGTGCAATCAACACCCCCGAGTGGAAGAAAGAACTTGGCATTCCCGCGGATATGACGGCTTTTGTCCCGATTATTGTCGGAGTGCCTGCGGGTGAGACGCCACCCGTATTATGCAAGCTCCCCAACGTTTTGAATTGGAAGTAAAGTGGGTGGCGAGTCAGTCATTGACTATTTATCTGGTCTATCGGCTGATTAAGCATAGTCGATACTGGATTTGTAGTTCTTTCCAAGCAAGTTCACATGCAGCCACTGGATGGTGTCCTACATTGGTCACATCCCCTTTCTGGGGTGCAACGACAACGGGGGTAACTGCGGATCGATGTGCTCTGATTGGTGAAGCTGTATGAGCAAAATTATTTTTCTGATACTGGTGATTTGATTTACTTTTCGATGGTGGGTTGTACTTCGATTTCCACCGTTACACGGCGGTTGGGTTGAAGACAATCTATTACCCTCTTGCCGCGTACACCCTTGCAAGCTGCAACTGGCTCTTTGTCGCCCTTGCCTATGACATGTAGACGGTCCTCGGCAATATCCTGGCTGGCGATATACTTTTGACGGCATCTGCACGACGCTCGGACAGAAGCTGATTGTATTTGTCCTCGCCGATACGGTCGGTATGGCCGGTAATCAACACCAGTTCCACTTCAGGATGTGCCTTCATCTTTTCTACTATTTCGACATCAAGTATCTTCTTGCCTATTTCCTTCACGACTGACTTGTCAAAGTCGAATAGAACCTCGGCTTGCAATGAGATTTTTGCAAATACTGGCTTGTCAGGTCCTTGACGCGTTTCCTCCTGCGCTACCTCCATCATTGCAGGCAGGGTTTCGTCGCCAGCCGGCGAAATATCACCCAGACCAGATTCGGCAACGGGTGTCTGTATTATTGTCGCCACCTTACTAGGAGCTCCAAAATTGAAAATAACGCCGACATTGAGGTAGTTGTTACCGATAGTACTGGTATCACTAAAACTGGCGCCGTTAGCGATTCCCTTGGCTCGGTTCCAGACGTGACGGACATCAGCCTGCAAGCCAATGTTATTGGTCAAGTAGTACTGAACACCTGCACCTAGGGTTCCCATCCAGGAGTTCTTGGTGCCATCCACCGGTGTGCCTCCAAAATTGTAATCAACATCATTACGTGCATATCCCAAGCCAGCCAGTAGAAAAGGACGTAATTTATCGCGACTGAAGAGATATATCGCATCGACACCTAGCAAGGTTTGCTTATAGTGTCCGCTGAGGGTCTTGCCAGCGTAAGAATCTTTTGAATCAGCTCTACCGTAGCTACCGCCAAGCTGTACATCCCAATTGGGGCTCAATTCCTTACCCAGGCGGAGCGAGACGGCAGGGGAAGTGCGATCAGATTGCAGATCGCTATCTGCATTGAGAAGACTTACCCCGGGGACCAAGTACCAGGAGCCGTTATAGGCATCATCGGCAGCATCAACAATGCCAGCAGAAAATGCAAAAAAACCTACCAACGCGACATAAATCGGTTTCAATTTCATTGGATTAAACACCTTAATTTTGGATATTTTGAGGTTAATTTACTTGATCTTAATGTTGTTTTTGACCGCAGTTACGCCTTCAGTGTCATGTGCAATTGAAACGGCCTTGTCTACTTGATCCTGCGACTTAGCCGTACCACTCAACCAGACGATGCCATCTTTGTCAGTATCGACACTAATGTGGATCAGACTGTCCATCTTCTCTTCGGTCAACTTGGCTTTGATTTTGGTTGTTATTGCCGAGTCCTTGACGAACGTCATGGGGTGACTACGGTCCGAGTCTGAATCGGCGGCATGAACTGCAACGGCCGTCAGCAAGGTACAGAAGACGTAACAGGTTGCCGCGAGTTTTCTTTTCATGATCATTCCTTTATCTAGAGAGGAGGCTATGTGAATAGTCTGACTATCAACAAATAATTTCTGTACGGTGCCCCACATAATTAATGCGCATGATTATTCCTGGCCAAGGTTATCGAGCGCCTCTGAGCAGCCTCCGCTGTTTGCAGCCATGGGCAAGATGGTAGAACCGGAGCAATGGCGCTGGTTGACATGGTCGTGACGGTGCTTGATGGGCTAGAGACGCAAGCATGCTGCTGTTCAGACTTTAATGCCCGATCGGGACCAATACTGACGGACGATTTCTCCAAGACGTTGGTCCAGTGGCCGAGATTTTCCCTGAAGCCTGGCATTTACTCGTGCCAGCTTGTCCCGATGCGGGCAGAACGCATCTTCACTGGTAATGTCGTTCGGCAATCCACTTCACTGCTTACCACTTGAATTTCACTGCCTTTTTGTCCTTGTGTGTGATATCGAACGGACGCATGCGTGGTCGTCCAATATGGTGGTCTAGGGCCGTGTACGAAAGATCATTCGTGACGGTTTCTACCGCAACCTGATAAGTGGGTTGCACCACTTGTTTTTATTTCGGAAGGATTTGTCATGAACCGATATGTATTGATGTCCGGCCTGACGGCGGTACTGAGTTTGAGTGCTTGCGATAAGCCTACCGTTGTCAATGTTCCCGCCCCACCCGCAGCTGTGCAGGGGCCCGCTGGGCCAGCTGGTGCGCCTGGCACCCAGGGGGCGCAAGGCGAAGTCGGCGTTCAGGGTACTTCCGGGGCGCAGGGAGATACGGGCGTGCAAGGCAATGCCGGGATTAAGGGCGATACCGGTAAATCTGGTGACGGCACTACGGTGATCGTGGCGCCTCCAGCTTCGCCAGCGAACTGAACCTAAATGTACCGAATATTTTTCGGGAGAAAACCATGAGCTTAGGCACCCTTGTATTGATTCTGCTGATCTTGATGTTGATAGGGGCATTTCCTGCTTGGCCGCATAGCCGGAGTTGGGGGTATGGGCCTACAGGTGGATTGGGCGTGATCGTCATCATTCTCATCGTGTTGTTGTTGATGGGTCGATTGTAAGAAATTTGCGCTTGCCCCCTGTTTTACAAAGCAGCGGAGCCCTGTCTGGCTCCTGCGCTGCACTCTACTGGTGGGATGTCACTGACGGTGCCTGGCTAGTGTCGCGGTAAGGTTTCTCGAAAGAAGGTACGTGTGCTCAATAACAGACTCGCCAGTGCTGAAACAGCAGGGGAAATATCATCGTCAATAAAGAGTTCGTATTTTCGGCACTGACACGCAATCCGTTACGCAATCTTCAAAATACTACGTTGTTGCGGTCGGAGTTGTTCAGCATTGAGCAACTGAAGCGCCATGCGATCAGCTTGGCCGGCCGGCACAGGATGGCCACGAATCCTGGGCCGGACAGACTGCTGCCAAGACTGAGCGATAACGCTGATGTGTTGCTGGCCGCTTATCGTGTCGTTACAACGGCCTCTACGCAGGGGCAGCGCCTGGTGCCGGCGGAATCTTGGTTGCTGGACAATTTTTACCTCATCGAGCAGCAGATCAATCTCGCGCGCCGCCACCTGCCACGTGGCTATAGCAGACAGTTGCCGAGGCTCGCAGACGGCCCTTCCGTCGGGTTTCCCCGTATCTACGATCTGGCATTGGAGCTGATATCTCACATGGATGGGCGTGTGGATGGGGAAAATACGACTCACATCGTGACGGCTTATCAGACTGTTGAGCCGCTGAAACTCGGTGAACTGTGGGCCTTTCCCATCATGTTGCAGTTGGCGCTGCTGGAAAACCTGCGACGCATTGCGGCGCGTATCGCACGTCGTCGCAATGAACTGGACATGGCTGTCGCCTGGGCAGATCGCATGCTCGATGCTGCAGAAACCAATCCCAAGCAGGTGATCCAGTTGCTGGCAGAGTTCGCCAATGACGACGTGCCGATGACGGCGCCTTTCGTGGAGGAGTTTTACGCGCGGCTCCAGGCGCATGGGCCATCGATGGCCTTCGTGCAAACTTGGTTTGAGCAAAAACTGCTTGAACAGGGGGTGACGGCAACGCAACTGCTGGAGGCCGCTGGACAGGCTGCGGCAGCGAACCAGATATCGATAGCAAACAGCATTGGTAGCTTGCGCTTCATCGGTGCGACGGATTGGCGAAATTACGTCGAATCGCTTAGTGCCGTCGAACAGGTCCTGCGCGAAGATCCTGCCGCGATGCATGCCCGTCAGGACTTTTCAACGCGTGACCGTTACCGGCACGTGGTCGAAGACATCGCAAGAAACAGCCCTTGCAGTGAGTCGGCAGTGGCGCGCGAGGCCATTGTTCTGGCGCAAGCTGCCGTTGACATGGTAGGGGCCGAGGATCGTACTGCTCATGTTGGCTACTATCTGGTCGACCAAGGGCGGCCGCGATTGGAACAGGCGGTTGGTGCCCAGCTGTCGTGGAAGACCCGGATAAACCGAGCCAGCAGGCCTTATTGCCTGGTGCTTTACATTGCGCCGATCGCCCTCCTGACCTTGCTGGCGACCTGGGTGGTGCTTTCCTGTTTCGGCGGGTTCTTGCCGCGACACTGGCAATACTGGTTTTTTGCCATTGTCGGCATGATTGCCGTCTCGTCGCTGGCCGTGTCGCTGGTGAATCTGCTTGTCACCTTGTTGTTTCCGCCACGTGTGTTACCTGGACTGGATTTCTCGGCGGGCATTCCCATCAGCCACCGTACCATGGTGGTGATCCCCACCATGCTGAACGGGCAACAAGATACCGATGACCTGATCGAAGCCATGGAAATCAGGTATCTCGGTAATCGCGACCCCAATCTGTTTTTTGCGCTGTTGACGGATTTTCGCGATGCAGATGCGCAAACACTGCCAGGCGATGAAGCACTGCTTGCCCATGCGCGCGCTGCGATAGAACTACTTAACGACCGATACCGCGACGACAGGCCGTGCATCTTCTATCTATTTAACCGACCACGGGTATGGAATCCGTATGAGGAAGTCTGGATGGGCTATGAGCGCAAACGCGGAAAACTTGAGCAATTCAATGCCAGGCTCAGGGGTGGAGATGCCTCGGCATTCTCCGAGTTGGTCGGCGATGAGGCCATTCTTGGATCGATCAAATATGTCATTACCCTGGATACCGATACACAACTGCCGCGCGATACTGCCCACATGCTGATCGGCACGATCGCACACCCGCTCAATCGGCCGGTGTACGACGCCGTGAAGGGCCGTATTATCGATGGATATGCGATTCTGCAACCCCGTGCTTCGATCAGTTTGAACAGTGCGGGGCACTCATGGTTTACGAAACTCTTCGCTGGTGAAGCCGGCATCGATCCCTATACGCGAGAAATATCGGATGTCTATCAGGATATTTTTGGGGAAGGGTCGTATATCGGCAAGGGGATCTACGATGTGGATGCTTTTCGCCAAGCCGTTGATGGCCGTTTTCCAGAGAACCTCATTCTCAGTCACGATCTTCTGGAAAGCGCCTATGCACGATCTGCGCTGGTGACGTATGTCGACCTGATCGAGGAGCATCCAAGCAGCTATGCGATCGAGGCCAGCCGACGCCACCGCTGGATACGCGGTGATTGGCAGATCGCGGGGTGGCTGTTGCCGAGCGTGCCGGGGCCGCAAGCATCGGGTGGGGCAAAGGTGAATCGCTTGCCTAACGCACTGACGGCGTTGTCGGTATGGAAAATTTTCGACAATCTTCGCCGCAGCCTTGTTCCACCATCGCTGCTGGGCTTGTTGGCGGGAGGGTGGCTGTTCGGTCCGGGCCCAACGTGGTTCTGGACACTGCTCGTCTTGGGGGTGGTTTTTCTACGAACTGTTCTGGGAACACTGATTGAACTGGTGCGCCGTCCCGATGAACGCGGCTGGCTGACACATCTGATCCTGACTGGAAAATCAGCGCGTCGTCCGATGATGATTGCGTTGCTGACAGTGGTGCTTTTGCCTTACGACACGCTGATTTGTCTAGATGCCATCTTGCGCTCCGGTGTCAGGATGCTGTTTACGCGGCGCGGATTGTTGCTCTGGCATATGCGCTCCTATGAAAGCCGTAACGCACGGAGTTCGCTGGCTGAATTTTTTACCGAAATGTGGTTTTCACCTGTGCTTGCGCTGGGGCTGGGCGCGGTGTTGGCTAAAGACGCGTCGTCAGGACTGATTGGCTATATGCCGGTTTTGTCGTTATGGCTGGTATCGCCGGCTGTAGCATGGTGGATCAGCAGACCGATTTTGCCGTCGGAACCCAATCTGACGGCGAATCAGAAGATTTTTCTGCATTCCTCTGCCAGGCGCACATGGCGGTTTTTCGATGCGTTTGTCGGGCCGCAGGACAATTGGCTGCCACCAGATAATTTTCAGGAATATCCGACCGCATCCATCGCCTCACGCACCTCGCCAACCAATATAGGCATGGCGCTACTGGCCAATCTTGCGGCCTACGATTTCGGTTACATTGCAGCGGGGGAATTGCTCCTTCGAACCGCGAATACGGTGGCAACCATGGAAAAGCTGGAACGCTACCACGGGCATTTTTTCAATTGGTACGAAACACGCACCTTGATGCCTTTGCATCCGCAATATGTTTCTTCGGTGGACAGCGGCAATCTGGTCGGCAGCCTGCTTGTCTTGCAAGCGGGGCTGGCCGAACTCAAGCATTTGAAAGTGCTTTCTTCCGAGGCTTTTCAGGGCTTGATGGATACGCTGCAGGTGTTTGCCGAGCAGTTGCCATCGTCGCCAGATCCTGCACTTGCCAAGCGTATCCAGTGGCTCAAGGAGGCATTGCATGAGCTGATTCACCCGGAACATGCCACGGCTGACAAGACACTGACGCTGCAGCAAGCAGATCGCATGCTGGGAGAGATTCAGCGTGCCGGCATGGAGATGGTTGCATCGCTGCCTGCCAGTATTGATATCGATGGCGAGTTGTATTACTGGGCGCAGGCATTGGCGAAGCAATCAGGAGCTATTCGCGATGACCTTGCATCGGTCGTCAAAGATATCAGCAAATTCAGCAGCGTTCCGACGCTGACTGAAGTTGCTGCAGTCGAAGCGATAGACATTGCCAGCAGCAGCGGGATGTTGGGCGTGGCACAGGCACGACTGCAACTTATTGATGATCTGCTCAATCGATGTCACGCGCTGGCTGTCATGGATTTTGAATTTCTTTACGATACCTCTCGCGATTTGTTGAGCATCGGGTATGACGTCAGCGAACGACGGCGCGATCCGTCCTGTTACGATTTGCTGGCATCGGAGGCACGACTGGCCAGCTTCCTGCTGATCGCCCAGGGACAAATTCCACAAAAGCACTGGTTTTCTCTGGGGCGCCTGCTGACCAGTTATGGTGGCAGTCTGAGTTTGATTTCGTGGAGTGGATCCATGTTCGAGTACCTGATGCCACGACTGCTGATGCCGGGATACGAGAATACATTGCTGGATCAGACCTGCAGGACCGTCGTCTCGCGCCAGATCGAATATGGAAAGCAGCGTGCCGTTCCGTGGGGAATTTCCGAATCCTGCTATAACGCGACTGACCTGCATCAAGTCTATCAATATCGGGCGTTCGGAGTCCCAGGCTTAGGTTTCAAGCGTGGCCTGGGGGATGATCTGGTGATCGCGCCTTACGCCACGGCGCTGGCGCTGACGGTGATGCCGCGGGAGGCCTGTAACAACTTACAGCGTATGGCTACCCAAGGGTTCCTGGGTTACTACGGATTCTATGAGGCCATAGACTACACGCCATCACGTGTGCCGCGAGGAAAACATCACGCCATCGTGCGGGCATTCATGGCGCACCATCAGGGTATGAGCCTGCTGGCGTTTTCACATGTACTGCTTGGCAGTCCCATGCAACGTCGATTCATGGCTTCTCCGCTGGTGCGCGCTACCGAATTGTTGTTGCAGGAGCGTGTGCCAAAACGTGGGGCAACGCTGCATCCGCACGCGGCAGAAGTAAACGCGTCTGCGCACCCGCCTGCCGATGAGGCGGGCGGCATCATGCGCGTGTTCAGCGACCCGAATACGCCGATCCCGGAAGTACATCTGCTTTCCAACGGTCGCTACCATGTCATGGCAACCAATGCCGGTGGTGGCTACAGCCGTTGGCACGACATGGCGGTGACGCGTTGGCGCGAAGATACAACTGCCGATAATTGGGGTACCTTCATTTATTTGCGCGACCGCGATAGCGGACGTTATTGGTCGACCGCTTACCAGCCGACGCTGCGTAAGCCGGATCGGTATGAAGCCATTTTTGTACAGGCACGTGCCGAATATAGACGGCGCGACCAGTCGATCGAGACACACACGGAGATCACGGTTTCACCTGAGGACGATGTCGAGATTCGGCGTGTCACACTCACCAATCTGTCGCCCCGTACGCGCCATATTGAGGTGACGAGTTATGCCGAGGTCGTGCTGGCAACATTGAATGCCGATCTGGCCCATCGTGCTTTCAGCAACTTGTTCGTGCAGACCGAGATCCTTCCCGATCGACAGGCCATCCTCTGCACGCGGCGCCGCCGGACGCCTGGAGAGCGCGTGACGTGGATGTTTCATCTGTTTGCCGCGCCCGGTGTAATCATCAGCAAAGTCTCCTACGAGACCGATCGCGCGAAATTTATCGGGCGCGGTCGCACGGCAGCCAGGCCATTGGTCATGGAGCGTGGATCCAGTGCCTTGGCGATGCTGTCGGATACGCAGGGGTCGGTGCTCGATCCCTGTGTGGCCATTCGTAGTACGGTCAGCCTGCAAATGGACGAGTCGGTGACGGTGCAGATTATCTCTGGCGTTGCGGCAAGCCGCGAAGAGGCTTTGGCCCTGCTGGACGAATATTGCGATCGCCATTTCATTGAACGTGCTTTCGAAATGGCGTGGTTCCAGAGCCAGGGCATTCTCCGGCATCTCAATATCTCGGAGTCTGAAGCACAGACCTATGGTCGCCTGGCCACCTCCATCATTTACGGAAATGCTTTGCGGCGAGCCTTGCCCAGTGTAATTTCCCGCAATCGCTTGGGGCAGTCTGGGCTATGGCGCTTTTCCGTCTCTGGCGATTTGCCGATTGTACTGCTGAGTATTGGCGACCTGAATCGCATAGACCTCGTCAAGCAGGCGCTGCAAGCCCATGTGTATTGGCGACTGAAAGGTCTGCCGCTGGACCTGGTGATCGTGAACGTGGATTTTTCTGGCTATCGTGCAGTATTGCACGACCTGATCATGGGGCTGATCAATGCGGGCCCGGATGCGCAAGTCATTGGAAAACCCGGTGGTGTCTTTCTGCTGCGTGCCGACGAGCTATCTGAAGATGATCGCGTATTGTTCCAGACCGTCGCGCGCATTGTGTTTACCGATACCAGCGACACTTTGATCGAACAAGTGGAAAGGCGTGTTTCGGCAGAACGCGTCTCTGATCTGCTGGAGCCTTTCATGCAGCCGTTGCCTGAGGGCATACACCCGTTATCCGCGCCGGATCGCATTTTCTTCAACGGGATAGGCGGGTTTACGCCTGACGGTCGAGAATACGTGATCACCCTGGACCGAGGGCAACAGACCCCGGCGCCATGGGTTAACGTCATAGCCAGCCAGCACATTGGTACGGTTGTCAGCGAAGGGGGAAGTGCCTATACCTGGGTAGAAAACGCGCACGAGTTCAGGTTGACCCCTTGGCATAATGATCCTGTGGGTGACGGCGGTGGTGAGGCCATCTATCTGCGCGACGAAGATTCGGGCGAATACTGGTCACCTACCCCATGGCCAGCGCGAGGCCGATCTGGCTATGTGTGCCGACATGGCTTCGGGTACAGCGTGTTCGAACACGATGAGGCGGGCATTACCTCGGAGCTGTGCAGCTATGTCGCCATGGATGCGCCGGTCAAGTTTGTCGTCGTCAAATTGCGCAACCACTCCGGACATCCGCGTCGATTGTCCCTGACCGGATATTGGGAACTGGTGCTTGGGGAATGGCGGCATGCCAACCTGATGCACATTGTGACCGAATTGGATCCTCGCAGCAGTGCACTGTTTGCGCGTAATGCCTACGGTAGCGGGTGTGCCAATCGGATCGTATTCGTGCAGGTCAGCGAATTGGAGCGGTCAGTGACGGGCAACCGCACCGAGTTCATCGGCAGAAACGGCGCATTGGGGAACCCGGCTGCCATGCGCCGCAAGCGTTTGTCAGGCCGGACTGGGGCTGGCTATGACCCCTGTGCGGCAATGCAGGCAAGCATTACTCTGGCCGCTGGCCAGGAACATGAAGTCGTGTTTGTTTTTGGTGCAGCGCGCAACGTCAGCGAAGCGCAGCGGCTTGTCCATCAGTACAGCGGGCCAGCTGCGGCCCGGCAGGCATTGGATACGGTGCATGCCTACTGGCGGCACACGCTGGGTGCGGTGCAGGTGGAGACACCCGATCCCGCGCTGGATGTGTTGACCAATGGTTGGCTGATATACCAGACGATTTCTTGCCGGCTCTGGGCGCGTAGTGGGTATTACCAGTCGGGCGGTGCCTATGGCTTTCGCGATCAACTGCAGGATACGATGGCGCTGATACATGCTGCGCCGGAATTGGCACGGGAGCAGCTAATCCGCTGTGCTGGGCGCCAGTTTCACCAGGGCGATGTGCAACATTGGTGGCATCCACCCAACGGCCAAGGCGTGCGTACGCACTTTTCAGACGATTACTTATGGCTGCCGTATGCGACTTGTCGCTATGTGCTGGCGACAGGTGACACGAGCGTGCTGGATGAGGCCGTTCATTTTCTGGAAGGGCGTGCACTCTCCTCGGAAGAGGAGGCCTATTACGACCAGCCGCAACGTTCGGCTGATGCCGCGAGTCTGTATGCGCATTGCGTGCAGGCGCTCAATCACGGCTTGCGTTTTGGCGAGCACCAACTGCCGCTGATCGGCTGCGGCGATTGGAATGACGGCATGAACCTGGTCGGTCGCGAAGGTCGAGGCGAAAGCGTCTGGCTGGCGTGGTTTCTGTATGAAAATCTCCAGCTTTTTGCCGGGCTTGCGCGTAGCCGGGATGATCTGGCATTCGTCGAAATCTGTGCTGATCAGGCAAAGCGTCTGCGAGAGAGCATCGAAGCGTATGCCTGGGATGGCGGCTGGTATCGTCGCGCTTATTTCGATGATGGCAGTCCCTTGGGATCGTCCGTCAATGACGAATGCCAGATCGATTCGATCAGCCAGAGTTGGGCGGTGCTTTCGGGCGGCGGCGACCCCGTCCGCTACAGGCAGGCGATGGCCGCCGTGAGTCAGCGTCTGGTGAGGCGCGATGCGCAGTTAATCCAGTTGCTGGATCCGCCTTTTGATAAGTCACAAATGGAACCTGGCTACATCAAGGGGTATGTGCCGGGCGTGCGTGAGAACGGCGGACAATATACACATGCAGGCATTTGGGCGGCAATGGCCTTTGCCGTGATGGGCGATACTGCGCGTGCCTGGGAGTTGTACGCGATGCTTAATCCAGTCAATCACGGCAGCGATACGCAGCAGATCGCGCACTACAAGGTCGAGCCCTACGTGATGTGCGCCGACATCTACGGCGCGCCACCGCATACCGGCCGTGGTGGTTGGACCTGGTACACCGGCGCATCGGGCTGGATGTATCGGCTGACGCTGGAAACACTATTGGGCCTGCGTCTGGAAGCCGGATATCTGCGCTTTAAACCGTGTATTCCTGCGCATTGGCAAACGTACAGGATTCAGTATCGTTACCGCGAGACGTCTTACGCCATTACATTCAATCGCATGATGGGAATGGAGGCGCAGACGGTCCGTTTGAAAGTGGATGATGCCTTTGTGCCTGATATTGATCAGGATGGGGTAACGCGATCACAAGATGCCTTTTTACTTGTGGACGACCAGCGAAGTCACATCGTCGAAGTGGCATTTGGATAGCCACCAAGCGGCCAATCAAACTTGTTCTGGGATGTCAGTGCTTCACTTGCTCCAGCAGCGATGCCATATCGTCGGCGTGCTCTTCTTCACTGGCTAGAATTTCCTTGAGCATCACCTGTGTGGAAGGATCATGCGACGCCAGGAAAAGGATCATTTCTCGGTAACTTTCAATGGCGATACGTTCGGCAATCAGGTTTTCCTTGATCATGTCGTGCAGCGTGTTGCCTTCGATATATTCGGCATGGCTGCGCTTACTTAAGTTGTCAGGAGAAAAATCAGGCGCACCACCCAACTCGACGATGCGCTTGGCAAGACGGTCTGCGTGGAGCATCTCTTCGTTTGCATGCGTCATGAACTCTGTTCTGACAGCGTCGGAATGAATGCCTTTTGCCATGAAAAAATGCCGCTTGTATCTCAATACGCAGATGAGTTCTGTGGCCAAGGCATCATTCAGCATCCGCAGCACTTCTTTGCGGTTTGCCGAATAACCTTGGGTCACCGCACCTTCTTCGATGTGCTGTCGAGCACGTTCCCGCAGCGTGTTAGTGTCGGACAGAACGGGTATCTCATGTTTGGAATTTTTCATTGGCGACTCCTGCATCTTGGAAACGCACTTTTTGAGTGCGCGATAGTAGTAAATTGCAGGAGATATCTTCTCCCTGTCATGGACTGTCCGTCAGTGCGCTTGCGCACATTGCGTGCGATATCGTGGCGAGGACAGACCAGACAGGCTAGGACTCGGGGATAAAACGATGCCGCGGATTCAGGAGGACAGGGGAGTCAGAACAGAAGCTGGATACCAATCGTGGCTGAGTTGGCATCGTACCCCAGGTCGCCGCCTGCGTTGCCGGGGTTGTTGAAGTTGGAATTGCGGGCTTCGTGTTGCAAGGCGCCGTTGACGGTGATCGTGCGCGTAGGCTGCCATTCTGCGGCCAAAAGCAGTGATTGAACTTTGTCTTTGCGTTTTTCGGGAATCGCGACGATAGCCCCGAAATAATCGCGTTGGCTGTAATCGTAGCTCAAGCGTACATTGACTTTTGCATCGACTTGCCAGACCGGGCTGATAGAGAAGGTGTCAGCGACATAATAGCTGTTGATAACTTGCTGATAGCTGGAGATGTTGCGCGTGAGCGAGGTGTTGATGCGCAGTTTGTCGGTCGGTGTCCAGTTGTAATCCAGTCGTCCCGTCACGCCATCATAGTCGCGGCTAGAAAAATGATCGTGCTGGCGGTCGACATAGCCGAGTCGTGCATCGATTTCCGATTTTCCAGTCAAGTGCCAGATCACCTTGGCCTCGGTCTCGCGCTGCTCAAAACCTGTGTCAAGTTGGTTCAGAACATCGGCAATGCGGCCCTGATAATCACCCTTGGACGCACGTTGTATCAGCGCAATCGAGTTCTCAGAAGGGGTCACGTACTTGATGCCAAGTTCGCCGCCGGTCTGTATGTAGTTGCCAACGGCGTTAAAGGTTTGACTGTTGCGCGAGCGGAATTCCGAGATGCCGCCCAATAGATGCAGACCGCCTCCGACCAGCGCATCGACATTGAATACGCGCGATTGGTTGGTCTGTATGCTGCGCCTTCTAATCAACAGGTTGTTGGCATCGCGGTAATCGGCAAAATTGTTCAATATCTGTTGCTGGTCTGCCTGCAGTGTCCCGCTGATGTTAGGTGTTAGGCGCCATAGCCAGGCAGCGCGGTAATTGAAAGCGGTGTAATCGAGGTCATCGTAGGTTTTGTAGCGGTTATCCACGATCCCGGCGTCGACCTGAAAGCGCTGCAACGAATAGGCCTTGTCAATCTTGATGCCGGCGTTGGTCGTGTATACCTGGTCAGACCTTTGCGATTTTCCGAGCGTGGCTACCGTGTTCGCCGAGTCGGGCAGGCGAAACAGGTTGTCTTCGAAACGTACCGAGGTGCCCAGAGAATAATTCAGTGCGTCTTGCGCATCGGCCCATGCCGAATCTGAGACGGCGAGCGCCATGACAATCAAAGCTGTCACGCCTTTGTGTGGAGTGTAAAGTTTGATCAGCATGGGCTAAAGGACATTTTGTTTACGAAACCAGAAAAATTGGATTTCACCTTAACATTAACTTATGACTTAAGTCTATTATTTTTAATGAGTTTAATCGACTATTAATGCCGCCGTGTTGGAACGGTAATTTTAAAAAATTGTTCCATCTCATCTCCCCAGCACCGTTATTGAAGCGATGTGCATTGGCATCAATAGTTTCCAATCTTTCCTGGAGATCATGATCTATGTGCCATTGCGTACATATAAAAAATTGAATTTTTGCTATTACTGTCGTTAGAGCAGGATTTGATAATTGCGATAGAGGATGTTCATGAAAGCCATGATACTTGCCGCGGGGCAGGGTACACGCGTGCGGCCGTTGACGCGGGATTTACCCAAACCGATGATTCCCTTGCTGGGTAAACCCGTCATGGAGTATCTGATCGAGCATCTTGCCCGTCATGGTGTGACGGAGATTATGGTGAATGTGGCGCATCTGCACCACAAAATCGAGCAGTACTTCGGCAACGGCGGACGCTGGGGGGTGGATATCGGCTATTCCTACGAGGGGATCTACGAACATGGCGAGGTCAAGCCCCGTCCACTGGGATCCGCCGGCGGCATGCGCAACATTCAGGACTTTGGCGGGTTTTTCGACCAGACTACGCTGGTGATCTGCGGGGACGCCCTGGTGGATCTTGATCTTGGTGCCGCATTGTTTGAACACCAGTCCAAAAAAGCGATGGTGAGTATTATCACCCTGGCCGTTTTACCCAGTGAAGTCTGCAACTACGGCATCGTGGAAACCAGCGAGGATGGGCGTATCGTGTCTTTTCAGGAGAAGCCCACGCCGCCAGAGGCGCGTTCCAATTTGGCCAGCACGGGTATATACCTGTTCGAGCCGGAGGCACTGGACCTGATCCCGCCTGGGCAGGTATTTGACATAGGCAGCCAGTTGTTTCCCTTGCTGGTTGAAATGGACATGCCTTTCTACGCGCAAAACCGATTTTTCAACTGGATAGACATTGGTCGGGTTGCTGACTATTGGAGCGTCCTGCAGCGGGTCCTGAATGGCGAAGTTGCGCATATGGACATGCCCGGCAAGGAAATTCGTCCCGATGTCTGGGTCGGACTGAATACACGCGTCGACTGGGATCATGTCACGATCGAGGGACCAGTTTATATTGATTCGGGGGTCTGGATTGAGGCTGGGGCCGTCATTATCGGCCCTGCATGGATTTCCCGCGGCTCGCATATCCGTAAGAATGCCAAGGTGATACGCAGTGTTCTGTTTGACTACACCCGCATCAGCGAGGCAGTGACGTTTTTTGAAATGATCGTGTCACCGACTTATTGCGTAGACCGCAAGGGAGAGACTTACTATATCGGTGACGATTCCTGCCCGTTACGCTGGGGCGATGCCCGCCCTATGGTGAGATCGCAGGTTTAAACCATGTGCCCTTCCATTGATACAGCAAGGCGCGATATCGTACTGAGGCCACTGGTCTTCATTAGGATCATCAATGCCTTTCGGCATCCAGTTTGTGTACACGTATATTTTCCTGCCAGTGCCAGGCGTCGGCGCACATGTCATTGATGTCGCGCGTGGCCTTCCAGTGTAGAACGTCCCATGCCAGGGCAGTATCGGCGTAACACTGGGCGATGTCGCCTTGCCTGCGTTGCACGATTTTATAGGGCACCGCGTGACCGCTGACTTTGGCAAATGAACGGATAAGTTCCAGCACACTGTAGCCGCGTCCAGTTCCGAGGTTGACGGTAAGCATGCCAGGGCACGTGAGCAGCACGCCTAAAGCGGCCACGTGGCCGAGCGCCAGGTCCACCACATGAATGTAATCGCGGATACCGGTTCCATCCGGCGTGGCGTAATCGTTGCCAAAAATGGACAGTTCCGGCAGTTTTCCCGCAGCGACTTGCGTCAGGTAGGGCATGAGATTATTTGGGATCCCGTTGGGATCTTCGCCGATAAGGCCAGAGGCGTGTGCGCCAATCGGATTGAAATACCGTAGCAGTGCGATGTGCCAGCGATCATCCGATTTTTCGATGTCGCGCAGCATGTCCTCGATCATGAGTTTTGACCGGCCATAAGGATTGGTTGCCGATAAGGGGAAGTTTTCCCTGATAGGGACGCGATGCGGGTCACCGTACACCGTGGCGGAGGAGGAGAACACGATGTGCCGTATCCCGGCCACGGCCATGGCCTCGAACAGGGCCAAGCTGCCTACTACATTGTTTTCGTAATAGCGTAGCGGGTCGGTGACCGACTCTCCAACGGCTTTCAGTCCGGCAAAGTGAATGACTGCCTCAAAGCGGTCCTTCATGAGTAGGCGATGCAGTCCCTTGCGATCGCGTATGTCCATTTGCTCGAAAGCCGGGCGGCGTCCGGTGATCAGTTCGATACGGTCAAGAACAGAGGCTTTGCTGTTACTCAGATTGTCGATAATGAAAACATCGTGGCCAGCGGTCATGAGTTCGACCACGGTGTGCGAGCCGATATAACCGGTCCCCCCCGTGACCAGAATCATGAAGAGGCTTCCATCCCCGTGCGGCCTGCTTGCGTCATGACGCACTTCCTGGCTGCAAGGCGTTGAACCTGTGCGGCGTCTGGCGGCTATTCCCAGCCGCTGCTTGATCGTGCTTGGCCAGATGAAGAATGTTCTCGCTCAGTATCCGGCCAGCCTGCTCCCAGGTGAATTGCGACGCACGCTCAAAAGAAGCGTTGCTGAAGTCGCGTGTGATCAGGTCGTGCGTATAAATCTTGTCCAGAGCTGTGGCCATGGCTTCGACATCGCCCAGTGCAATGGTGTAGCCATTGACCCCGTTTTCAACCATTTCAGGAATGGCGTTGATCCCGGTGGCGATAATGGGGAGACCGAAATGCAGCGCTTCTACAAAAGCAATGCCGAAGGCTTCGTGTTCAGTCGGTAACGCAAATACGCGTGCCTGACTGAAATATTGGTGCAAGTGCTCCTTGGATACCCGTCCGACAACGTTGACGCCAGGCTCATTGATCACTGGATGACAGCCGACGATGGTCAGGGTGGCACCTGGATGGCGATGCTTGATCCGACGAAAGGCCTCCAGCAGAATGGGGCCACCCTTGCGCTCCCAGTGGGTGCCGACAAACAGGATGTTGCTGGAGCTCACCACATTGCTGCGTAGGCCTAATTCGATATTGGGACCCGCGCCAATGGCGACTGCGAGGTGTGGTGCAATGCCGTAGTCTTTTACCAGAGAATCGCGGACATAGCGTCCCATGGTGAATACGCCGTTGGAACTGGAGAAAATCCGCTGCTGAAAATCACTGAGCCTATCCAATGCGCTATTCGAGGCATTGAATTTTTCACGATACCGATGACGCACGGCAGCCAGCGTGCTGTCTATCACGGTGAAGTGCGGGATTCCGCCGCCGCTGGCATCAAAGCGCGTTGTGGTCTGCAACGTCAGGCTGGGGCGATGCTGTTGTTTCAGCCGGTTGGCCAGGGCGTTGATGTGTCTGGCCGTTGCCGGGGCATAAATGATGTTGGTGTAATCCAGCTTGAGTTCGCGTAGCGCAACACCCAACATGAACGGGATATCCTTGATGCAGGCGGCAATATTGCGACGCTCGCGCTTGAACTCCTGCAGCAAGTCAATCTCCAGCAATTCCCACGTTGGCAACTGCTGTTTTAGCGCGCGCGCGATGGCGGCGTTGGAATGCGACCATTTGCCCATGGTGAACATCAGTATCCTGTTTTGTTCCATGACGCGAGTCTCCTGACGTGAGATTGTGGATGCCCATGGCCGACATGGGAGACAAGCACGCACGTACTCCCGACATCGGCTATGGAACCGACATTGTCTCGATCAGCCGTGTTGGTATCTGTTCGAAAGCCCACATAACAGCGATCAGTTTTGCCATTTGTGCCGGATGAGTTGCCAGGTCGCCCTGCAGATAAATTGTGTGTTGGTGAGGAGATAGCGTTTCCACAGGCGCTGCGGCTCCGAATACAAGCGGTGCAGCCATTCCAGGCCATGATGTTGCATCCACAACGGTGCGCGCAGCAGGATGCCGGCGTGATAATCGAATGCAGCGCCGACCCCTAGCATGACCCCGCCGAATTTCCCTTGATGCGCGGCCATCCACAGTTCCTGCTTGGGACATCCCAGGCTGATGAATACGATCTGGGCGCCGGACGCATTGATGCGATCGACGATGTGGGCATCTTCCTGCTCGGTCAGCGTCCTGAAGGGGGGCGAGTAGGTCCCGACGATCCGCAGCCCTGGAAATGCGTTCAGCAGGTTTTGATGCAAGGCGTTCAGTGTTGCCGGGGTACTGCCGTATAAAAATATCGGTTCGCAAAAACGTTCAGCCACGTCGCAGTAATTCCACATCAGATCGGGGCCGTTGATGCGCGGCTGTTCGGGGAACCCCATGCGGCGCAGCATCCAGGCTACAGGCATGCCATCCGGAGTCGACAGGTCGGCGTTTGCCAGCGCCTCGCGGAATGCCGGATCGTGCCGTGCGGTTACCAGTGAATGGGCATTGCAGATACACACGTAACGCGATTCGCGGGCAACACTCCAACGGTGGATTTTGTGGATGGTTGTTCCCCACGAACCGGCATGGATAAAGCAGCCCAGAATGGCAGCACCGTGAATTTTCGCTGCCGGAGTGACGATGTCGGCTGGTTTGTTCATCATGCGTGTGCTCAATTTGCAGGGCGCTTGCGCAGTACGGTAACGAAATGGTCGCGCGTAATGCCGCGTCCGACGGGAATATTGTGGCGTTTGGCCGGTGGCAGCAGTCTGTAATAGAGCCTGGGGGATAGACGGTACAAAGCCATGAGCGCAAGCCGCAGAAGTTTGCCGTGCCAAGGGAAATCAGGACTGTAGACAAAGCGTCTGGACAGCACGATGTCGACACCAAGATAGTCTGCAAAGTGATCGAACCAGGCTGGTGAGACGAAGCTGAGGTGCTCGGGCAAATAGCAATACCAGAAACGGCTTCCGAGAATTTGCCAGCTCCAGGCGGCAGGGTTGCCGGTTGAGATGACGATGAACCCATGGCTGCTGGTTTTTGCCACCAGCATTTGCATGAACTCAAGGGGATTGGCGAGGTGCTCTATGACATCGCAGGAAACCACGGCGTCGAATAGGCGAGGCAATTGCGCGACTTCATCCAGATCGTGTGCGACGATGCGAATGCCTCGGGTTTCTGCGAGGCGCGCGGCATCCAGATTGATTTCGGCACCAAACGTTGAGAACCGGTCTACTAGCGGCATCAACAGGCCGCCGGCGCTGCAGCCGACATCGAGGATGTCGCCGCTTGCCAGATGTGCGCAGAGCGCTTCACGTACCAGTTCGTGATCCTTGCGCTGTATTTCGTCCCATGTGGAGGAGTCGCCCGCGCGGTACAACTCATCATAGGTTGTCTTGCTCAGGATGGGCGCACGGAAGACGAACCCGCAATCCAGGCAGCGATAGAGCACGCCGCCTGGCACAGGGCGACTGAGCCTGGCGCCGGCAAAAATCTGCGCATCAGGCAGTTTTCCGCGCGACGATAAGCGCGGGCTGGCGCAACAGCGACAGCGCGGTTGCTCATGAACGGCGTTTCCTGGTGACGACGGTTCGCGCATTGCGGCTTGCAGCAATGCCGACGCATCTGGCGAAGCGTCGCGGATTGCCGCCCATTTATCGGACATGATGATTGTCTTGATGGGCGAGGATGGCCTCGCGATAAATCGCCATGAGCTGATTGAAATTGATTTCTGACGTGTAGTGCTGTTCGTATTCCTGCCGTGCATTTCTCCCCATGCGCAACATCTCGGCGGCGCGGCTTTCGGCCCATTTTAGCTTGCGGGTGAGGTCGTCGGCATCGCCCGGATCGAACAGCAGACCGGTTTTTCCATCGCGAATCAGCTCGGCCATGGCACCCAGTCGGCTGGCGATGACGGGCAGGCCACAGGCAAAAGCCTCGACCAGTGTGCGCGGAAAGTTTTCATACCAGAGGCTGGGCATCACCAGATAAGACGTGCGGCGCATATGGGCATAAATTACGGCGGGGGGCTGCCATCCGTGCATGCGGATATTGGGCCTGCCATCCAGCATGGCGGTCTGCGGGCCGCTCCCGATGATGTCCAGATGGATCTCTGGGCAGCGCGCTGCGGCTCGCGCCAAGATGTCCGTACCTTTCTCTGCCGACAACCGGCCGACAAACAGGGCGCCGCTACGCGCTGTTTCAGCATTTACGCCATCGTGTGGCGGGAGGTCGATGAAATTGGGTTTGATCATTACACGCTCGTCCGGCAGTCCGGCTTCGATGAATTTGTCTCGGCAAAACCGGTTGAGCGCGATGTACCGTGTGACCTTGTGCTGGTAGGTGCCCAGCATGCGATGCCATCCCAGCATGCCTACCACGGTGGCCGACTGCGCTTTCGACCCCCGGTAGCATCCGTGCAATGCTCCGCGCCACGGCAGTTTGCCGAGACAGTCCTCGCATATCTGGCCGTTGCGCATGAACATGGCCTGCACGCAGAACAGGCGAAAGTTGTGCAGGGTTTGCACCACAGGGATGTTGTGGCGTGCAGCCGCATAGTAAAGCGAAGGCGAGATCAGCGGAAAAGTGTTGTGGACGTGAATAACATCGGGTGCAAACTGCTGGATCCTGTCCTCGGCTTCCTTCACCGTCTTGGTTGACCATAGCGTATCCATGGCAAGCTGTACCGTGGCCATGCCGGCGATATGCTTGTTATGCTTTTCATAGCGTTCGACTGAGATCTGGTGTCGCTTCATGAGCGCATATTCTTCCTCGACCACAGCATCTTCGCCGCCTGCCTGTTGGTAATGGTTATGGGCGATCAGGATGCGCATGGGTTATTTGCCAACCTCGTTGGGGCCCGAGAACAGTGTGGGGCCGGGTCGCAGATCCTTGATGTCCGGGGTGAGCTTGAGCCATTGCGGGTTTACCGCCAAGGGCTTCATCTTGCCGCGCAATGCCAGATACCAGGTCAGATCCGGGTTGTTTTGGTGCGCATCGAGGGAGATGCGGAAGGGCGCATCCATCGTGGCATCGATGCGAATGGAATGGGTGTCTTGACCGGTATGACTGGTCCAGGTTTCCAGCTTGTCCTGAAACATGTGCACCCATCCCAGCCCAGGTCGGGTCTGCGTTTCATCACCGACCAATACGTTACCGTCAGAGGCGTTGTCCGCGAGGTTGGTCGGCAGCACCAGCGGTCCTGCATTCCAGGCGATGACGTTGCTGAAAACCTTGTTGCCGCGTGCGCTGAGATCGAATGCGCCATCCGGATCCCGGCGGCCTTCGTCGACAATGGCGATTCCTTGCAAGCCGTTGCCTGCTACCAGATTGAACGCCACGACCGAGCTCGATGTGTGTGGCAGGTAGATACCACGCTGGGCGTTGCCCACTACGACATTATTGATGATGCATGCGCGATCACTTGCTTCGTATTGGATGCCAAAGCCCTGGTTATACGCGGATAGGGAGTTCTCTACGGTGTTGTTGCGGTTCTTCCAGTCGAACCAGATGCCGTCGCCGTTATTTCCCAGCGCCTTGTGCCCGCTAACCAGCGAATCCTGCAAGCCGCCATTGCCGATAAACTTGGCGCCACCGGCTTCCCACCATTTATTGAATCCGCGCGTGTTGTTGCCGCTGGTTTCGTTTTCGATCAACTGCATGCGTTTGCCGCGTGCCTTGATGCCGAGCTGGCCGCAGTTGTTTGCACTGGAATTGCGCAGCGTGATGTCGTCCCCCATCAGACTGATGCAGGTGCTGTCGCCCTGGCTTACACGCAGGTGCTCTAGCGTGAGGCGCAGCCCGGTCATCAAGATCAGTCCGGCGCGGGTCAGGGTCGAGGTATTGGCATGCTGGAATTCAAGATTCTTGACGGTGATGTCGGTCACGCCATTCCCCGAAAGCAGGATAGGGCGTGTGCTGACTTCGACGGTATGCGCTTCCAGTGATGGCAGACTCAGCTTGAGGTAGAGGGTTCTGGATGCCTGATCATAATAAAAACTGTTATCCGGCATGCTGCTCTGGTTTCCGGCAAGGCGGCCTGGCCAGATGCCTTTTTGCGTTTTGTGCAGTGCCAGCAGGGGATGATCCGGTTTTTCCGGGAAGCCACCGAAGATGGTGCCACCCACTTGAACCAGCGCAGCACCATCCACGAAAACCTGCTGGGTTTCCTCCGGCCATGGCCTGGTATAGCGCCCATCGCCCAACGCGCGCCAGCCATCGACGATGTCCGATCCCTTGATGAGCACATTGCCTTGGCCTTCAATTACCGTTTCATTGGTTTTAGGCAGATTCGCAGCATCAATGTTTGCAGCCTCGATGGCCGCTGCAGGAATACGCATCCACGGTCGCTGCGGGAACACCAGGGCGTCGCGATAGGTGCCGGCAGCGATCAGTAGATGATCGCCAGGTTGCAATCGCGACATGGCATAGGACAGGGTTTTGTAAGGTGCTGACGCTGTGCCGTTACCAGCATCCTGCGCATTCGGTTCTTGCGGAGCCACGATGCGCTCTGTGGCCATGGCACAGGCAACATGCCAGCACATCAGAACCAGCAACGCGGGCCTCAAGCACATTCTGGAAATATCAGGCGGAAACATAAACGGTGCCTGCAGCTGCTTGGTTGGCGATGGCCCGCAAGCCGATGCCGCGTTCTCCCCAGACCTGGCCCACCACTTCGCGCCAGCTAAAGTCGCGTACGCGGAGCAGGGCACCATTCCGCAGGCGTGGCACCAGGTGATGGTCGGTGGCCAGTGTGCCGAGTGCATCGGCCAACGCCTCGATGACTTCATCGGCAGTCATGCCGGAGACCGGGACGACAATGCCGCAATGCGGATTGATGAGCGTTGCGGGGCCACCCAGATCCAGGCAAACAACGGGCAAGCCGTTGGCCATGGCCTCCAGCGCGACGTTACCGCTGGAGTCGTGCAAACTGGGAAACAACAAGGTATCGAAGGTGGCATAGGCTTGCAGCAAATCCTGTTGTTTCATCCATGGCGCCCACGTGACGCAACTGGCCAGCTTGAGTTTTTTCGTCAGCATCTGCCAGCGCTGTAGCGCTGGTCCCTGGCCTATCATGGTGAGTCGCACCGGGGTGCCGCGCTCCCGCAGTCGGGCAATGGCGCGTAACCCAAGGTCCATGCCTTTCCAGTAAATGAAGCGCCCGACATAGAGCACATGCAGTGCCTGATGCGGACGTTGTGCGACGGTCGAGAGCCCGGGGGGCGGACTGCGCTGGTCTATGCCGACTTCCAGCATGCAGCAGGCCTTGTCGCGGTACTGCAATGGTAGCCAATCCAAGGACTGCGTTGTTTTGAGCAGAATAAGCGCAGCTTGTGCATACATCTGACGTACCCAGGGATCGAACCGTGCCAGTGTATTGACGCCATCTCTGAGGGTGTCCTTGATCCTGCCTGATAGGGCGCAGTATTGCCGGAGAGCAACGGGCGCCCGTTCCCCCCCGCCCAGCGGACCGACGATGAAGGGAATACCCAACCGCCCCATGAAGCTGGGGTGGCGTGTGACGCCGAAGGTAATGTGGTGAACGGCATCGTAAGCTTGCTCGACATGTGATTTTCTGGCGCAGCGGTAAGCGCCCCATTGCCATAACAGGTAATACAGATGTACGCCATGGCCGCCGCGCTTCCACCAGCGCGCCCACTGCGGCAGATCGTAGTAAATGAAATGCAGATTTTTTGGCTTGCCTTGCTGGACAAAGCCACGCGCGATACCGGGGTGGTTGTTGGCGCGAGTGATGACGCAGACATCGTGGCCCAGTGCTGCTGTTTCCAGCGCCCAGCGCCAGCCTATCCCGGGTTCGGATCCTTTGTCAGGTTCGCAGGCATACGCGGACATCAATATTTTCAGTTTTTGCATAGGATGGTCGCCTGCCTTGAAGGGGTGAAATGCAGCCGGTTCGCGGTACGCTGCTCGAGAAATTCCAGGGTTTGCTTCAATACAGAAGAGACGACTTCGTGCAGTGGCTGGCTGGTATCGACGATGCTGGCGTGGTTGAACTCCGCCACAAGTTCACGGTAGGCATCCCGCTGGCGTACACTTTCCGCCAGCGGCACTTCCTGCTTGCGCGATTGCAGCAGCGCAGCCGGCGCATCCAGAATGAATACCAGATCCGGCTGCGGCAGCCATCGCCCCAGCTTTCTGGCCAGCGCAAGCGACGCGCCGTAGCGGTAGCGGGCTGGGTCGGCGAGCAGGTCCTGATAATAACGGTCAAAAACTACCAGCGTGGAACGGATGTAGCGCGGGTACAGCCAGAACAGACCGCCAATCTGGTAGCTGCTCCAGAAGTGCAATAGCTTGGCGATCGATCCCAGGCGGCCACGCAGCGGTTTTGCATGGGGATTGGTGACTGTGCCCTTGGACGTCGTTGTAGGCAGACCTCCTGGGCGCAAATGGCGGTATTCCACACGACGAAAGGCCTGTTCGAGTTGCTTGGACAGTGCTGCGATAACTGTGCTTTTACCGCTGCCATCCGGTCCCAGAAATACGATGCGTAAGCCCGTGGGCTGGCGCCAACGCCGCCATAGGCGGCGTGACTCGGCGACCCAGTCGTTCACACGCTCACGCCAGGGGATAGTGGCTGCTTTCTGGTGCAGCGATTGCCTGAGGTGAGGAAGTTGCCTGCTAACGATAGACCAAGGCACAGTGCTGAAATCCCGGCTGCCGGTCAGTGCCTTTTCCAGCAGGAGGGCGTCTTCCTGAGGGAGCAGGGCAGCAAGACTATCCCTGCATGCCTGTGGGTCCTCGGCATAGCGTGTAGCCAGTTCCATGGCCTGCTCCGCATTCAGACTCTGTTTGTCCAGTTTCTTGATCAGGTAATAGCTGAAGGCATCGGCGGACGAGGGGATCCAGAACCCATGTGCATGGCGCCGACGGTTTTCCAGCACGGTTCTGGCCTGCAGCCACAGGCGACCGCTGCGGCGGTAGTCGCTGCTCGAGTCCGGGTGCAGGTACGTGATGCTGTCGCCATCGAGCCGCGCAAGCACGAAGTATCCGGCCGTGGTTTCGTGCTGCAGGTGCTGGATCAGGCGTGCGCCGGTGGTTTCGGCAATGGCTGCGATCAGTTCCGGCAGGCAGTCGTTCCAGGCCGGCGCAACCATGAAATCGATGTCGGAGTCGATCTGCTGCGGAAACTTATCATAGCCGGCAAGGATGCAATAGGGCATGCCGGCCGACTCGAAAGTTCGGATCATCTGTGCGAAAAGATGCTGTTTATCGACCATATCGGAATTCATGAAGAGATTCCCCGCCGTTTCTTCTGTCTTCTGGAACTGGCCAAGGCATCCAGTCTGCGCGTTGCCTGATTAGTGCCAAATAGGCGCGGAGTACCGGGTGTGTGACGTCCATGTGGCCTGCTGAGGCGACATAGAATGTCACGATGTCCAGCAGGTAATACAAGGTCAGGCCGCCACGGGCCGCAGCTACACCGCTGTCCGGGCCGAACTGGCGGTTGGCATAGGCAGCTGCCTTGTCCAGCAGGCTGGCCATGGACCCTGTGCGCAACGGTCGACGGCTCAATGCGCGCTGGATCAAGTGAAAATGCAGGAAGTCCTGTATCGGATTGCCGCTGGTCTCGGCATATTCCCAGTCGAGGGCATACATTTCGCCGTTGGTCTCGCGCAGATTCCATGGCGCGAAATCTCCGTGGCACAAGCATGTTGGCAGTTTACGGTTGCCGATATCGAGTTCTATGTCGGCCAACGTCATCAGCAGTAGCATGCGTGCCTCCTCATCCACGAGTGGCAACACGACATGCGTGCGTGCCGCAAGCCTGAGATAAGCCTGGGAGTGACGCCATCTCTCGAAAACCAGGCTCTGATCGGCCAGGATGCGCAATAGCGCATGGTGCCGCCGATTGAATCCTGACGCTGAAATGCCTTGCGGTAACGATTTCATGGATAAATAGCGGCGCCCGCAGGGGAGCACTCCCTGCTGCAGCAAAGGTGGCAAAAACCTGGCGATTTGTGGTTGGCGACCCAGCATTTCAAGTTGGTGCGCCTCATGCGCAACGGCTGCGTTGGCGCTCAAGTGCATCGCCACTTTTGTCACTTGCCCCTGGTTACCGTCAGGCGCAGGACAATAGATGGTCAATTTTTGCAATGGCCCTGGGCAGCCGCATAACAGGGCGGTGGTGCGCATGTCTTCGTCACCGAAGAAGATGCGATTCGGAAAATTATCCAGTGCTATGGTCGGCAGCAGGCGCAGCCCGGGTAGCCAGCGGTCTATGGTCAGCAGTAGATTCCCCCAGTAGCGCAGCAACGGGTTGCGGATGAAGAAAGCAATGGATTGTCGCGCCTGCGGAATGTGGAGCGGGACCAACAGAGGCTGGCGCCGGCGCGCATAAAGCACTTTCCATACAATGGGCTGGTTGGCTGTCTGTCCCGAGTGCAAGATCGCCAATTGCGCCCGCAGTTCGGTCATCCTCATGGCGTATCAGCCCGTATGTAATAGGATTTTAGTGTGGCGAGGACATTGCTAGATGGCTTAACCAGATACCCCCCAGCACGCAGTTTGCAGATCAAGCGCTGTGCTTTTGCTAACGCGTGCAGAAATGGTCGCCATGATGATCGCTGGACGCCTGATCGTTTCCTGATTTGATCGTATTCCATTTCACCCTGTGGACGTAGCGCACGCGTTTTCTGCTCCGGGTAATAGCGCATGCACGAGAGATAAATCGGCAGATGCGCAATCTGCGTATGGCGCGAGAAGCGTTCCCATAAATCTGCATCCATGGCCAGGTTGAAGTGTGCGTCCAGTCCGCCAACCTTGTCATAAAGGCGCTTGCGCCAGAACATCGAGGGCTGCGGAATGTAGTTGTGGTCGAACAGGAAGGCGAAACGATGGAAGTTCATTTCCTTCTTGGGGCGCAGGTAACGACCGGTTTCATCGATCCATAACGCATCGCCATAGACGGCATCCACATTGGGGTGTTCGCTGAAAAAATGGTCGACAGCAGCCAGTGCGCCGGGAAGCAGAAGGTCATCCGAGCAAAGCCAGCCCTGGATCTCGCCGGTGGCATGGCTGAACCCTTTGATGAGCGCATCAGTCTGACCGCTGTCTGGCTCCGACACCCAATAGGCCAGACGGCTGGCGTGCTGTTCGATAATGGACCTGCTGTTGTCCTTGGAGGCGCCGTCGATGACGATGTATTCCAATGGCGTATAGCTTTGATCCAGTACTGAGCGCATGGTGGCGTTCAGATAACGTCCCTGTTGGTAGGAGCAGGTGACTATGCTGATGCGGGGATGGCTGTGGAATGTGCTGGTCATGGTTTAATTTCGATGATGGCTGTGGTCTTGCTACCCGACGTGACGTGGCCCGGATGGCTGGAAAAATGGAGCGCCACCCCCAGTAGCATGCCCAGTTGGCCCCACATGAGGAATGCCTTCGCCGGTTGTAGCAGGATGGGGTTGAAGGCATAGACGACGATGCTGGTCAGGCTCATGCAGGCTAAGGCGTGGGCGGCCGCGCGCATGTCGGTCCGCGAGCGGCCGCCGAGGGCATAACGCATGCTGATTACGCTGATACGCACATAGCCCCATAGCCATAGCGACAGCGCAATGACGCCGCCATGTGCCGCCAAGTCCAGTACGTCGCTGTGCGTGGCAAGAACGCCATGTGCGGCATCGATTTCATATGCGGTAAATTTTTCTGTGGCGGGGGCCGTGAAACCGGTGCCCCAGCCAGGTGAATGCTTAAACCGATCGATCGCGACTTCGTAGGTTTTGAGCCGGTATTGCGGATTTCCACTGGGCATTAACGCGCCGCGCTGCTGCGACAGATATGCGGTGGCGGCGATGCCGGCGATCATCATGAGCACGATCCAAAGCATGGATACAAATCGAAATGAGGTGCTTTCGCGAAAACGGAAGCGCCATTCGACGATCCACAGGTAGGCCATGGTCATGGCCAGCACCAGAAACCCTGTGTTCTTGCGGAATACCAGCCCGGCCGCCAGAAAGAACAAGGTCATGAAAGCCCCCATCAAACGGCTGCCAAGCAGTCCCGGTCCTGCAGGCCGCAAGGCGAAGTACACCGCCAGCGGAATAATCAGGGCTTCCAGTTCATGGTAGGACATGGTTTTGTCGCTAACGCCGGCAGCCATGCGCAACACCATGAATGCGCTGAAGCCTGCCGCCGCCAGCAGGTATCTCCGCACAATATTTGCGCGTGCCGGCGACAGTACGATCATGCGGGCCGCCAGGAATGTGAACAGCATGTAAAGTCCGACGGTCATGAACGTGTTGTTGATGCCGCTATGCTTGCGCGCATACAGGCTGCCGATCACGATCCAGATGCCGAGCAATATCAACGGCAGTCCCGCCTTCAATATCTGCCAGCGTGGCAACGGCTCCCGACTGAGCGGGGGGAATAGCCGGTGGCCAATGCTGGCCAGCAGCACGCCACCCAGCGAGATCATCAGCGGCAGGTGCTTGGTCGGTCCAATCTTGTCGAGCCGGAGCATGAAGGGATCGGCCATGTACAGCAGCGCGAGTATCAGCCCGGCAAGAAACCAGTAATCCGATAGCATGAGGGTGGGCGTGGCCATCATCGCCGACCGCCACCCCGCACGCGGGGAACGTGGTGGGTTATTCAACATGGGGAGGGCGGCTTGAAGGTTCATACACTCACTTCCGGGTGCGCCAGGCTGATCGCCGACGTGTTATCCGGCCTGTCTTGCGCCAGTTGCAGTGCAATGCCGCGTGCAGCTGCCAGTGAATAGAGCAACGCCATGCTGGCACCGCTGACCAGCGATAGCATGAGTCCGGTTTCCTGCAACTGGTGTACGGTCAGCGCTGCGACGAGCAGCGAACCCAGTCCCATCGTCATGCCCGTGCGCAGCACGACACCGGTAGCCTTGACCGTGCGCAGAAAAAAGAATACCTGGCGCTGGTAGAACTGAATGAAGACATACACCGCCTGCCAGTACACCAGTGAAGTGAACGCCAGGTATTGTTCGCCATAGAGCGTTTTCACCAACGGGTGTGCAAACAGTGAAAGCAGCAGTAGCAGCGGTACTAGGGAGAGCGTTCCCAGTACGGTGATGCGCGACAAAAAATGGATCAGTCCGGGTAGTCCATCCTTGCTGTAACGTTTGGCTGCTGCAATCGGGACTATATTTTCCATGACCTGAAAGAGGATGTTGATCGGTCCGACGATGTTCTGTGTCGCCCGCACGCCGCCGACGGCTTGTGTGCCAACCACACCGGCACCGATCAGGAACACCCCCTGATTACCCAGTAGCTGGAATTGCCAGGCAGCCAGGTAATCGCGACCGGCTTGCCATCCCTCACGCAATGCCGACCGTGCCTGTGAGAATACTGGCGGTAGTCGATCACTGCTGAAGCCGATGAGGAACCCGGCGAACGCGGTGGCTGCGATAATCCAGAACGCGCTGGCGACATCCAGGCGCTGGTTAAAACTGGCCAATAGCAGCAGCAGGGTTTGTCCGCCGTACGCAATCATGTCGTTGAAGAAAACGCTGCGCGCATTTTCTTCGACAAAGAAATAACGGCGTTGCCAGTCCTGCAATTGAAAGGCAATCATCGCCGCCACCAACGCCAGGATGATGGATGGCTGCAGGCCCGCGAAGCCGAAAAGAGCATCGGCGAACAAGGCCAGCAGTGCCGTGATGGTGACCAGCCCAAAGGTCAGCATGATCTGCAGCGCGAATACGCCCTGCAAGTAGGGACGCCGCGCTTCCTCCGGCAATTGCGGGGCGCTGCTCATCATCGGTTGAAAGATCAATGCACCCTGGAATGAATTGACATACAACATCACCGACTGCAGCAGGACAAACAGGCCAAAAGTTTCAGGCCCCAGAAACCGGGCAAGCAGGATGCCGGTAATGAAACTGCTGCCGCTGACCACCGCCTGGTCGGCCAGCGCCCAGTTGACATGGTGGTGGCGGTGAAAGAGTTTGCCGATGATGCGCATCGTTAGTGCTCCACTCGCGTTCCGATGCTTGCGCTGTCGCCAACCCTGCTCGATGCATTGCCGGCATGGCCATGACTAAGCGGCTCCGCCTTGCTGTGATAGGCAACGTAGTCGTGATAGGTGGCCGCAATGCCTGCTTCCAGCGAGATCCGCGCATGCCATCCCAGCGCTTTCATGCGGCTGACATCCAGCCATTTGCGTGGCGTACCGTCCGGTTTGCTGGCGTCGAACACGATCTCGCCTTGAAAGCCTACGGTGCGCATCATGATTTCTGCCAGTTCACGTATGCTGACATCGACGCCAGTGCCGATGTTATAGATGCCATGGTCGACACCGTGTTCCATGAGAAATACGCAGGCATCGGCCATGTCGTCCACATGCAGGAACTCCCGCATGGGGTTGCCTGACCCCCAGACGGTCAGTGTCCGGTCCCCGTTGAGCATGGCTTCGTGCGTCTTGCGCATGAGCGCGGGCAGCACGTGGCTGTTTGCGAGATCGTAATGGTCGTTGGGGCCGTACAGGTTGGTCGGCATGACGCTGGTGTAGTGTGTGCCGTACTGGTCGTTATAGGTTTCGCACATCTTGATGCCTGCAATCTTGGCTACTGCATAAGGCTCGTTGGTGTGCTCGAGCGCGCTGCTCAACAGATATTCTTCGCGTATCGGCTGCGGGCAATCGCGCGGATATACGCATGATGAGCCCAGGAATAGCAGATGATCGATGCCTGCCAGCCAGGCGCCGTGTATCAGGTTGGTTTCCACCATAAGATTCTGGAAAAGAAACTCGGCGCGATAGTCGTTGTTCGCCTGAATACCGCCGACCCGGGCTGCCGCGCAGAAAATGTAATCTGGTCTTTCGCGTTCCAGAAAATCGAATACGTCGTGCTGATTCAGCAAATTCAGCTCGACATGCTTACGCATCAGCAGATTGTCATAGCCACTTGCGCGCAACCGACGCACAATGGCGGACCCGACCATGCCGCAGTGGCCAGAGACGTATATTTTTGCCGTTTTGGGGAGGACCGGCAGGCTCTGGACGGTGTTCATTCGTGGTAGGCCATGGTCTTGTAGCCATGCTGGCTGATCAGATGGTCGCGCTCGGCACTCCGCAGATCTTCGCGCACCATCTCGCTGACCATCTCGGCAAACGTGATCCGTGGTTCCCATCCCAGCTTGTCCTTGGCCTTGCTTGGGTCGCCCAGCAGGCTTTCTACTTCGGTGGGGCGGAAGTAGCGCGGGTCGACCGCGATAATTTGTCGCCCTAACGCGTCGTAACCCTGTTCGTGTATCCCTTCGCCATGCCAGCTGATGTTGATTCCAAGTTCTGCGGCAGCTGCGTTGACGAAGTCGCGCACACTGAATTGTTTGCCGGTGGCGATCACAAAGTCCTCTGCTGACGGCTGTTGCAGCATGAGCCACTGCATCTCGACATAATCCTTAGCATGCCCCCAGTCACGCAGTGCGTTCAGGTTGCCCAGATAGAGGCAATCCTGGAGTTCCAGCTTGATGCGGGCCAGTGCACGTGTAATCTTGCGCGTTACGAAAGTTTCGCCGCGGCGCGGGGACTCATGGTTGAACAGGATGCCGTTGCAGGCATACATACCATAAGCCTCGCGGTAGTTGACTGTGATCCAGTAGGCGTACAGTTTGGCGACGGCATAGGGGCTGCGCGGGTAGAACGGCGTGGTTTCCCGTTGCGGGGTCTCCTGCACCAGGCCGTAAAGCTCGGATGAAGAGGCTTGATAGAAACGGGTTTTACGTTCCAGCCCCAGAATACGCATCGCTTCGAGTACCCGCAGGGTCCCCAGTGCATCTGCATTGGCCGTGTATTCCGGCTCTTCGAATGAGACTGCGACGTGCGACTGCGCGGCCAGATTGTAGATTTCGTCCGGCTGTACTTGCTGGATGATGCGTAGAACGACGGACGCATCGCTCATGTCGCCGTAATGCAGAAAGAAGCGCTGGTCGTCGTGGTGCGGATCTTCGTAGATGTGGTCGATGCGCTCCGTATTGAAACTCGATGCACGGCGCTTGATGCCATGCACTTCATACCCTTTGGAGAGCAGTAGCTCGGCGAGATAAGAGCCATCCTGGCCGGTAATGCCGGTGATAAGTGCAACTTTGAACATGATTAGGTTCCTCGAGTTATGCGCCGAATTTTCCAGCGACTCTGGCGCGGTCTGCAGGTGACATGCCAAGTAGCATGTCGCGTATGAATTGCGCCTGAAGCTTGTAAGCGGTGGCGCTGTCGGGGTCGATGGAGGAGACCCGCACCAGCATGCCGTCGGGCACTGTGCCGGTGAGCCCGTAGGCGAGCTGGCTCAGTTTGCGGCGCAGTCCAGGCAAAGTGGCTTTGTCGCCTATCGTGACCCAGTAGGTGATCGGTTCGTTGCGGGTGCCTTGCACGGCCAGCAGTCGCCTTACCGGCAGGCTGCCGTATTGCGTGACCAAGTTGCCGATGATGTTGCTGCGCAGGTTAAAGCCTTGTGCGGCATAGCAGAACTCGGGCCGATGGACTTGCGTACCTTCGCGACTCTGGTCAGCGCCATAGGCAATCGACAGCATGACGCGTTGTTGCCTGGTATTGACGTAGCTGCGTTCCAGCGTCTGCGTATAGAGCTCGTTCAGTTTGGCCTGCACGTCTGGGCTCACGCTGATCGGCGCCATGCCGGTATCGATGCGCCATTCGCCAAAACTGGTAGGTATCGCGCTGTCCAGTTTCAGCGGTGGGAGCGTGTCCGCCATGCGCTGATGCGGTTGCAAAAACACGGCCAGGATGGCGGCCGCCAGCATCATCGCCGCAATGGCCATCGGCGTAGTCCTGACGTGCTGCGATGTCCATTCAATGGGCATCGTGGGCCATCTCCTGGCGGAACAGGGTCGACCGCAGAACGCCATCAAACGACAGCAGCAATAGCAGCGCAATCATGAACAGCACGATGCCGGCCGCCATGTGTGCAAACCCCTGGCCGGCTTCATCACCGAAATAGTAGGTGATCAACACCAAAGCCATGACGCGGACGACGTTGGCGACGAAAGCGATCGGCAGGATGGCAAGCAACATCAGCCCGATATGGAGCCAGTGGCGATAGCGCATCAGGTAGAGATACAACAGTCCCAGCGCGCTCAGGCTGAACATTGAGTTGAGCCCCGAGCAGGCATCCGCTACCAATAACTTGTACTGGCCGATGCTGAGCATGACGCCGGCACGCGCAATCGGGTATCCCGCTACGTACAAGAGGTATTCGGCCACGCTGGATACATGCTGCTTGAGTGATCCCGTGATGATTTCCACCAGCAGGCCAGGCAAAGGGATCATGAAGAGCATGAAAAATAGCGGAAAACTGAACGCATGCAAGACTGCCCAGCCGCGCATCAGCAGGAGGATGCCGGCCAGTATCGGAATCAGCGCGGCGACTTCCAGCGTATCGATGGATTGCGACTTTCCGACGACAAAAGCCAGCAGGCTGATGGTCAGCAATGCCCAGCCGGCAAAGGTAGCAGGCTTTGACGGGCCGTGGAGCAGGGCGCTACGCAGCTGCCAGCCAAGCCAGCAAACAATCAGCAGAATAATGGGGCCATGACCGTTTTCCTCGGTATTCCAGCTGGTTTGTGCCAGTGAAAAAAACGCTGGCAGGCAGATCGCGGCCAGACCAACGGCAACCGGTAACCAGTACCACCAGTCTGTCGGCGGTACAGGCGTTAAGGGTAATGATTCGATATCGCAGGGCATGATCAGAAGTGGTTGATGACTGCGCCGACGATGGGAATTCCTATTCTGGTGAGGCTGTCTGTCATCTGGCGCATGTCGTTGAGCGCTGTTTTGTCCTGTCGCGAGATGAGCAGTGCACCGCCACTGCGCATGGCAATTGTCGTGGCGTCGGCGTAATCGGTGGCGGCTGGCGTGTCGATCAGGACGACATCGAACTCCACGCCAACATAGGCCATGAGTGAATTGAACAGGGGATGCCCCAGCAACTCCTGCGGGTTGGGGGGCGTGGGTCCCGCGGTCAGCAGCGACAGATCGACAAATGCGGGAACGCGCTGGATGCTGCTGGCATCGCTGCGGATAGACAGAATCGACGACAACCCGATCTGGTTCGGCAGCTTGAACAGCGTGTGTTGGCGTGGATGGCGCATGTCGGCGTCAATCAGCAAGGTGCGTTTGCCAAGTTGCGAGAACATGATGGCCAGATTCGCCGCCAGATAGCTTCGTCCCTCGCCGCTGCCAGGGCTGATGAGCGTCATGGTTTTGTTTTCCGGCGTGCCGAACCAGCGCAGCATGAGCTGGCTGCGTAGTACACGTAGCCCCTCGACTTGCATGCTGAACGGCTGATATGCCGCTACCAGTTCGTCGGAAACGGCACCATCGCCATGCGTAAGATAGGGGAAATGGTATTGCCGTGCCAAGGCGAAGCGTATGTCATCTTCCTTGAGCAGCCCCAACTGAATGGCCGCTTCGCCAAATGGGATACGTTTGAGGCGTTGTCGCTGCAGGATGTGCTCGGTTTTTTCCGCATCAAGTTTGCCGGACTTGACCAGAATGGCGCCTATTGCGTGTTCGGCGTTTGGCTGCTGTATCTGCTGTATGGTCGTGTGGTCGATCTTTAACGACGTGTTTTTCGATGTGGCTTGCAGCGGTGTTTGCATGATGATTTACCCGTGGCTGATGGCGCGATTGAAAGACATTAAGTCGTGAATTCAAGCTTGCGGCCTCGGCGGAATAGCTTCAGGCGCCGCCACCAGACTACGATGGCACTTTGTTGTTTGCTGAGCTCGGCCAATACCGGGATTCCCAGCGATTGTTCGATATCCTCGGGAACGCGTACACGTCGATCCAGCATCTCGGACATGAACGTCAGGCTGATGCCTATCATGGTGCCGACGACAGCCGCAATCAGCGTATACAGCACAGGGATCGGTGACGACGGCTTGATCGGTGCGTTGGCGACCGTTAGTACCGAAACATTGGTTTGGGTGGACTGGCCCTCCAGATTGGTCTGCGTAAAACGCTGGGAGACGGCGTCATAGGCTTTCTGTGCCGAAGCTACCTCGCTTAACAGGACATTGGCTTCGTCGCGCTGATCCTTGAGCTCGAACAGCTTGCGCTTCTGTGCGGCAATCAGCGCGCGGATGTTATCCGCTTTGCTGCGCCCGACATCTTCAGAGGTGACATAGGTGCGGGCAATGTGTTGTGTTTCTTCCTGTAATTGCTGCTTGAGCGACGCAATCTCGGACTGCATGCTTTTGTATTGCGGATGATTGGTGCCAAGGTTGACGCCGGCTTCCTGCAGCTTGCCTTCGAGGCGATTGATATCGGCTTTCAGGTTGGAGATCAGCGGGCTTTGCATGACTTCAGGCATGTTTTCCGTATTGCCATGCTCGCTCATCTTGCTGCGCACATCCGCAGAGGTTGATTCGATGATCGTGAGTTGGGTATTGAGCTCGCTCAACTTCGCAGTTTCGCTGTCGAGGCGCTCGTCGGTAATGACGATGCCTTTTTTCTGCTGATAGCTGGACAGCTTGTTTTGTGCCGTCTCAAGGTTGTCCCGAAGAATTTTCCCCTGGCCTAGAAACCAGCCAGCGTATTGCTTGGCCGGTTCGACCTTGAGCTCGATGTTGGTATCGACATAGGCCTGGGCAAAGGCATTGGCGACGGTGGCAGAAAACTCCGGATTGGCCGACACATAGGAAATGGTAATGACGTTGCTATCGCGAGAAGGCTTCACATCGACATCTTTTTGCAGCAACTCGATCAGCCAGTTTTCTAACTTGCCATCGCCGTTGGTATCTTCCAGCCATTTGTCACGTATGACCTGGCTTTCGGTCAGGTGCAATGCCTTGACGACTTTTTGCGCAGTACGCTGGCTGTTGATGATGTCTACCTGAGTCGGCAGATAGGACGGCGTGACCGGGCCATCAAGATTGCCTGCAATCGGATCTTGCGTGCGCATGTCCACGACTACAGCCGTACTGGCCGTATAGCGTTTTGGCAGGATCAGGCTGATGGCGAGTGTCGCCATGGTGATGATGAGCGCCGTGATAAGCGCCAGCTTGTATCGGGCCTTGAAGATCAGGAATAACTGTTGCAGGCTCATGGCAGTTCCTTAAAACAGGCTCTCAGTCACGAAAATTACATCGTCTGGCTGTACCAGGTCAGTGGGCTTGGTGCTGATGGTTTGCAACTCGCCTTTGGCATTGCGGCGAAACAGTTTCATGCCACGTTCGGTGCCGCGCATCGTCGGCCCGCCAGCCTCGGCCACGGCCTGTTGTATGGACATGTTGCGCTTGATGCGGAACGAGCCGGGGCGTTGTGCTTCACCGTAGATGTAGTACTGCGGTGCGGTCGGCACGTAGATCACGTCGCCGGCGGCAACTTCGATGTCATCCTGCGGGTTGTTGTTGAGAAACATGCTGGGAACGTCGATTTCCTTGCGAAACGGTGCACCGTTGCGGGTGCCGACGACAATCACCTGATCAGCACCTGAAATGGTGCCAATACCGTTATTGATGCCGCCTGCATTGGCCAGCATGTCGGATAGCTTGATGTTGAAACTTTCCAGTGGATATCGGCCAGGCCGGTTAACCGCGCCTAATATCGAGACCTGATTGCCGCGAACCTGTAGCAGCACAATATTGACTTGCGGTTGCTGGACGAATCCGCCGGCTTTCAGCGCGTTGGCAATCACCTGTTCAGCCTGTGCTATCGGCATATTGCCGACGGTGACTGAGCCAATCAGCGGATAGGTGATGGTGCCGCTCTCATTGACCCGTGTCTCTAGCGTCAGGTCGGGGTTCTGGAACACCAGCACGCGTATGGCATCGCCTGAGGCCAAGGTGTAGTCGCTGCGGTGCGTGTCGGTCGTTGCATAAGCGATCGGCTGAGGCGTGGGGCTCCGATCCACGACGTCGTTGCATTGGGCAGACAATGCAAAAACAGCTAGGGCCGTGACGAATAGAAATCGTAGGGATGAATGGCGTCGCATGGTAATTCTCCTTCCAAAATTGAATTCGGATGTCGATCAAAGTTAAAACTGTCGTCAGCAAACCACGACTTTTCAGGACGGTTACCGAAGTGTTCAGTTGATGCCTGTAATCCCTTTTTCCACGACGCTTTGTGTCTTGTCTTTTTCGGCAGCCATCTCGGGTTTGTTAGCAGCCTTGGCTTCGCCAGACGGCAAGATGGCAGGCATTGCGGTGTGCGTTTTTTCAACTATTTTCTGGTCGCCGAAGTAGCCTGCCGAATATTCGATTTTGGCTTTGTGTTTCAGGCGTTCGAGGTCATCGCTGATGGCAATCTTGGCTTGTTCGTTCATGAGGTATTGCGGGATGCCTTGCATTGCCAGCGATTCATCTGCCGGTGTGAGTTTTGAGGAATCCAAATGCACGATTGCAGCTGATTGTGGTGTGCTGAGCACACGGATCTGCCCATCTTGCATCTTGGCAAGCTGGGTTAGGATGGGGAGTGGAATCTGTTCTGCGACGCGTGTACCGGAATTGCTGACATAGGCGATGTTTCGCTGCTTGAGCGTGGCCTCAATGTCGGACATCGACTTACCGGAAACAAGTTTTTGCAACTCGTCGACAGACGGATACGGCATTTGCAGCGAGATTTCCTGCAGCACATAAGTGCGTCGCTGGGCGAATAATTCCGGATGTGCGTCGTAAAACTTCTTTGCGTCGTCAGGGCCAGGTTTAGGCAAGCTGGAGACTATCTGATTCAGGTAGGCGCGAGCCAGAATTTCCCTTTTGGATGCATCGATCTGCATCATGACCGCTGGGGAGCGGTCCAGTTTCTGTTCGATGGCTTGTTGCACCGCAAGTTGCTGTTTCACCAGGTTCACCAGAACTTCATGACTCACCTGATCTCTATTTTCTGGGGTTACTTGCGGCAGATTTGCAACCACGTTATTGATCTGATGGACTGAAATTTCGTCGTTATTGACCTTGGCTGCAACTTGCGTTGCCGCTTTGGGTTTTTCGGTACATCCTATGACCATAAGCAGGGTGAGCGACATGGCGAAGAGATGCCATGCCCGTGAACCGCGGTGCGAAATCGAATGACTGGTGATGTGCGTTTCCATTTTCGTAGCCGTCCGGTTCAAAGAATGATTTGACGTTTTAGGCTTGGCGCCCCCCTATGTCTGTTCGCTGTCGCACATAAATATTGGCTGGATTTCTGTCCCCACCCGCATCTAGCCATGGGGCGCTCGCCAGTGACGCATTTTTGTCGAAGGGTGCTGGAGCAAAAATGTTTTATTTCATTAGATTAGTGTTAGGTAACGCACATACCAGCGTGGCTTTAACGATTAATGTGCGATCATCCTTAATCCCCGTTGTCGGCTGTGGGGCATGTGGTTGTTATTGCCTCCAGATCTGACGTTGGAAACGCAAGGAGTTACCCGATGAAGGTCTCTGTGCCTGCTTCAAGCTATACCCCTTTGCAGAATGACATCCTTGCAGCTTTGCCCGGCGCCGATTACCAGCGATTACTGCCTGAGCTGGAACTGGTCCCCATGCCGCTAGGCTGGGCGCTGTACGAGGCGGGAGAAAGACTGTCACATGCATATTTCCCGGTGAATTCCATTGTTTCGTTGCTTTACGTCATGGAAAACGGCGCCTCGGCAGAAATTGCCGTGACCGGATTTGATGGGCTGGTGGGCATCTCTCTGTTCATGGGGGGAGACACCACCACAAGCCGGGCCGTCGTACAAAGCGCAGGATTCGGCTACCGACTGAAGTCCGCCGTCCTGAAACGCGAATTCCATCTGGGAGGCAAGTTGCAGATTCTGGTCTTGAGTTTCACCCAGGCACTGATTACACAAATGGCACAGACCGCGGTTTGCAATCGCCACCATACGGTCGTGCAGCAATTGTGTCGTTGGTTGCTGTTGAGTCAGGACCTGCTGTTGACCGACGAACTGATCATGACGCAAGAACTCATCGCCAACATGCTTGGCGTGCGTCGCGAGGGTGTGACGGAAGCCGCCGGAAAGCTGCAGGATGAAGGGCTCATCCGATATAGCCGGGGTCATATCCACGTTGTTGACCGTCCTGGTCTGGAAAAGCGGGTTTGCGAATGTTATGGCGTGGTAAAAAAGGAATTTGACCGACTACTTCCGATCCGACCCCGACGCGTCCATCAGGAAATTAGTCCTGATAACACCTCTGTTAGGACCTTCAGCCCGAAAATATTCATGGGGAAATCATGAACAATCTGTTGCCTGTTATCTTGTGCGGCGGATCAGGCACTCGACTGTGGCCGTTGTCTCGACAGCAATATCCGAAGCAGATGCTGATGCTTTCTGGATCACATACCATGCTGCAGGCGACTGCACTCCGTCTCCAGGAAGGCGGATTGCCGGACGATTGGCAGCTTTTGCCGCCATTGGTGATCGGGCAGGAGGACTGCCGCTTTCTGACCCTGGATCAGTTGCAGCAGGTTGGCCTCAAGACCTCGCGCATTCTGCTCGAACCTGCAGGCCGGAATACTGCGCCGGCATTGACCATTGCCGCGCTGACGGTGATCGCAGGTGGTCACGACCCGGTCATGATCGTGATGCCGGCCGATCATGTGATGACCGCAGAGGATCGTTTCCAGCAGGCACTTATTCAGGCTCTGCCGCTGGCGGAGCATGGGCGTGTGGTGACATTCGGCGTATTGCCGACCATGGCCGAGACCGGTTACGGCTATATTCGGTGCGGACAGAAGATCGATCATCATGCTGCCAGTGAAATCACTCAGTTTGTTGAAAAACCAGACCTGGATACCGCGCAGAAGTATTTGGCTGACGGCCACTACTGGTGGAACAGCGGTATTTACCTGGTGCGCGCATCGGTCTGGCTAACCCAGATCGAGCGTTTTCGTCTGGATATCGTCCAGGCTTGCCGTGATGCCGTGGCCGGGGGGGCCTCGGATAACGAGTTCATGCGGGTAGATCGAACGGCCTTCATGGCCTGTCCGTCCGAATCGATAGACTACGCTGTCATGGAACCCTTGACGGCCAATGATCATGAACATCAGCTTGGCGCCGTTCAGCCGTTGGATGCCGGATGGTCCGATGTCGGTGCCTGGAATGCGCTCATGGAGATAAGCGAAAAGGACTCCGATGGCAATGTGCTCGACGGAGATGTCATGACTCTGGCCAGCCATAACACGCTGGTTCGTGCCGAAAGTCGTCTGGTTGCGTGCCTGGGGATGGAGGATGTGGTCGTGGTAGAAACCGCTGATGTCGTACTGGTGGCGCACCGAGACCAGTTGCATCTGATCAAGGATGCCGTTGCACAATTAAAGTCTTCCGGGCGCCCGGAATGTGATGCGCACCGCAAGGTACATCGGCCATGGGGCTATTACGATGGAATCGATGCCGGACATCGGTTCCAGGTCAAGCGCATCGTGGTCAGTCCCGGTAGTTGCTTGTCCCTGCAAATGCACCATCACCGTGCCGAACACTGGGTGGTGGTCACGGGGACGGCCAAGGTCACGCGCGGCAACGAACAGTTTCTGCTGACGGAAAACCAGTCGGCCTATATTCCGCTGGGTGTGGTGCATCGACTGGAAAACCCCGGCATTGTCGCGCTTGAAATCATCGAGGTGCAGTCCGGGGTTTATCTGGGGGAGGACGATATCGTGCGCTTTCAGGACAGCTACCGTCGCGATGACTTGCCTGCCGGCAATAACAACAGCCAGCTCGATCATGTCGCGACCATGCCAGTCTTGTCCTGATTGCTAATAATGATGCATGGATGCTTCGTCGCTTAGCAGGACGAGCCGTGTGCCCGGCAGGTATTCTTTCCTGGCGGGCTTTTCCGGTGTGGTGCTTACAGGTGGTGAGGGTGGCGGACTGGTGGCTTCCAGATTGCGCCATTCGTTATATTTGGATATCACTGCCAGCACGTATTGTTTGGTTTCGCGATAGGGCGGAACTTGTCCCGCATATTTCATGACTGCACCTTCGCCGGCGTTATAGGCGGCAAGCGCCAGATCCAGGCGGTTGTCGAACATGCGCATCAGGTCACGTAGATACAACGTGCCGGCCGTTAGGTTGGCCTTGGGCGATTGCCCTGGATCCTTGACCCCATAGCGCGCCGCGGTGCCCGGCAGCACCTGCATGAGGCCGATAGCGCCTTTCTCCGAAATGGCGCTGCGCTGGTAACGCGACTCCACAAAAATCACTGCGTGCACCAGCGCCGGATCTAGCGAAGCGACACGGGCGGCCAGTGCGATTTCGTTCGAGAAGGGCTGAACGGCAAGCTTGGCATTCGGCATGTCGTCAGTGTCGGCGTCTGATAATGGTTGGCGGATTGCTCTAACCGCCCGCCCGCCCGCCGCAGGTAATTCTGATTTGACCCGGTGGGGTGCCTGCAGCTTGTCTGGTGCGCGGTATTTGTATTCGAGCCGATAGGCTTGCGACTCATCATATTGCCGGTCGGTAGGCGGCTGGATGGTCGGTTGCGGCATCTCTACCGGCTCGATATTGGGCTGGAATGCTGCTTCCTCGTGCATCGCCGGTTCGGCCTGTGCCGATGCGGTGGCAACCAGCATGAATAGGACAGCAGAGATGACAGGACTTTTAGTAGGCATGCCTGTCCTTGATCACAACCATAATGGTCTTGAGAATGATGTAAAGATCCAGTCGCAACGACCAGTTCTGCAGATATGCCAAGTCGTAATCAATGCGCTTTTTCATTTTCTCCAGCGTGTCTGTTTCACCACGCCAGCCATTGACTTGCGCCCACCCTGTGATGCCAGGCTTGACCTTGTGTCGCACCATGTAGCCCTTGATCATGGTGCGGTAAAGTTCGTTATGCGCGACGGCATGCGGACGCGGCCCGACGATGCTCATGCGACCTTGTAGCACGTTGAAAAATTGCGGCAGTTCGTCCAGCGAGGTCTTGCGCAGGAACGCGCCTATCGGTGTGACACGACTATCGTTTTTTTGCGCTTGCAACACGGTTTCACCGTCCTCGCAGACGGTCATGGATCGGAATTTGCTGACCAGCATTTCTTCTCCATTCAGGCCATAACGTCGCTGCTGAAAAATAATGGGCCCAGGTGAGGTTGCTGCAATCAGGGCGGCAATCAACAGCATGATGGGGGCAATCAACAGCAGAATAAGAATGGACAGCACGATATCGCTGCCGCGTTTGATCATGCCGTTGACTCCGGTGAAAGGGGATTCGCAAACCGCAACGACGGGGATCTCGCCCACGGTATCCATGCGTCCCTGCATGAGGTCGGTGACAAACATGTCGGGCACGAAATAAATCGAGACGGTGGTATCGCTTAAGGCATCCAGCAATTTCAGGATGCGTGGCTGGGTCGTCATCGGCAGCGATACGTAAATGGCTTCGATGCGGTTCTTGCGCACGTATTGCGGTAGCTGTTGTATGGTGCCCAGCAGTGAGAATTCATTCAACTTTCCCAAGCGTTCGCGCTCGCGGTCATCGAAGAAACCGGTCAGTTGGGTTGGGTGGTAGGGGTTGTGCTGGATTTCGCGTGCAAGATTCAGGCCCCGATCATTGGCGCCAGCGATGACGGCGCGCTTGGGTTCTCCCTGTATGCTGACCAGGGAAGGGGCTACGCTGCGCAAGCCGGACTGTACGACAAACTGCGTCAGCGGTGCCAGCCAAAGCCAGATCAATATGGCGTCACGCTCGAACAGGAAAAGATAACCGCTGGCATAGCCAAATGCGATGAGTAGGGCAGCAATGATGGTCCAGTCGATCAGGATGCCGCGCGCCAGTTGCCAGCTGTTCATTTGCAGGCGCACCACGCCCGGCAGGGTCAGCGAAAAAACCAGCAGAGACAGAATGAGAAAGTTGGGTGTCAATCGCCCTTGCGTGTAGTAGGCCACCGCCCAAACTGAAATGACCAGTGCCAGTGGGTCCATGATGGCGGCGGCAAGCCGCAGCAGGTTGTTCCATCCCAAAGTCAGGGTGGAAGCCCGCTGGAATCGAATAGGTACGGTTTGGTGGCCCATGAGAACCTCGATGGTGATGGTGCTAACGAGGGTTCAAGTTAAGCTAAAACCGTACTTCACACTGTACGATTGCGTACATTCGTCAACATTGATGGGGTGGCGCTAAGGCTAGAGGCAACAAGAACGGCGTATAAACGCCGTTTTTGTTGCACTGCATGGAGATTACTCAGGCAAAACGATGCTCGGCAGCACCGTGCGAGAACAACGCTGATGCGCCTTGCGACAGACGACGTCTGCCGATGAAGCCGATCATGCCCAGTCCGGACAGCAGCAGGGCATTGGTTGCCGGTTCAGGTACTGCCGGCGCAAATCCTCTGGCATTATCACCGATACCGTCCAGCAAGCCGAAATTGCCAGCGACATAGTTGTGTGCATTGGTTCGGATGATCTGGGTGTAACTGGTGACGCCAGGTTGGATCTTGGAGAACCCATTGGGAACGAAGCTGAAACCCACAACGTTTTTTGTTGTGCGATCGGCATAACTCGAAGCCTCTGTTCCTGCCGTAAAGATACCGAAAGCTTGGGACGTTTGGAAGACATCCACAGCCGCAGCGCCTAGGCTGGAGAAGTCGAATGCGGTAAATCGCTCGATACCGTTCTTAGAAGTACTGTTGTTGCTGAATTGATAATAGAAATCCAGACCTGTACTCGTCTGATAGACGGCAGTACGTGCAATGCCGTTATAACTTAAGTTGCTGACGTTAGTTATGGCGCTATTTAGCAATGTACCACCGAAGAAAGCGGGCGTGATGTCGACGCTACTGGTGAGTACGTTAGGCGTCAATACGGTAGCGTTAGCCATGCCGAATGCGCCGGTAAGTGCCAGCGCAAGCGCAGCATTTTTCATCGCGTGTTTCATTTTAATCTCCTTAAGGAATCGAATGGACAGAGCAATGAAAATCTTGAAACGCATCGCTCTGATGCCGCATGTTCGACTTCTGTTGTATGTGCCGTCTGTTCGGGAGCATACACAAAGAGAAATACGCGCCAGTTATAAAATTTTGTGAGTGTTACCGTTCATATTGACGTCGCGGTAGGCGGCAACATAATTCGTCACCTGGCCATCTGGACCCTCTACCGCGGAGAGGGTGAGGTGTGCAGGATATGTTTCGTCGTTTTTGCGTTTGTTCCAGACTTCGCCTTGCCAGCGTCCCGTGTGATGAGCGCTGTCCCACAAGCTGATATAAAAATCTGCAGGATGACGATCCGATTGCAACAAGCATGGATTTTTGCCGATGAGCTCATCAGCCTTGTATCCCGTGGTGTCGAGCAATGATCGGTTGACGCGCAGGATCACTTTGTCAGCATCGGTGATCAGCATGCCATCTGCCGATTCGAAGGCAATGGCAGCTATGTGTGCTTCTGTTTCGGCTTGCTTGAGTTTGCTGATGTCGGTCAGTGCGACCCGTAACACGGATGCAATCTTCGAAGTTTCGCCGGTGCGCTGGCAGTCGATTTGGGCCTGAAAGATGGTGCCGTCGGCTCGGTGCATCTGCAGATCGAGGGCGCACGGGGACGGCGTATCATCTTTCATCATGGAAATGAACCTGCGATGCCAGCGGTCGCTGTCCTGGGGCGAGATCAATTGCGCAAAACGATGGTCGATCAGTTGTGAGCGCCGCATCCCCAGCAAACTGCATCCGGTCAGGTTGATCTCGCTGATCACACCCTCCCTAGTAATCGTGACGTATCCGACTGGCGCGAACTCATACAGGTCGACATAACGGTCGCGTGCTTCCTCAAGCGCGATATGCGCACGTCGCAACTCCTCGTTCTGCATTTCGAGTTCAACCTTGTGTACGAGCAGTTCATGCAGAAAAACCTCGTTTGGATGTGCCTGCTCCATTTGCGGTGTCAAGCTACCCAGCATCGAATCAGCTTGTTTTCTTAAGGTTTCGCGGGTTTCTTCCCAGAGGATAGTCATGACGGAATCTCCTTCCCAGTATCTGTGCTGATGTCTTGCATTGCCAGAAGGATCAGTGACGGCTCACCTGTGTGGCTGACGATGCGGCGCGCGTTCAACAGCATCCTTCTATGACCTATGTGAATGAAATTATGTTCAACGATATAGCCATCAAAGGCCTGATCTCTAGGCAGGATGGTCTCTAGCAGTTCGCGCAACGCGGGGATGTCCCATTGGTGGTTCCCGAGTTCGTAAACCTTGAGGCCCAGGGTGTCTGGCTCCGTAACCTTGAAATATTTGCAGAATGCAGGGTTGGCGGAAACCACCTGCAACGCGGCATTCAGCACCAACAGCGGTTCGCGGATGGTGCGGACAATGTTTTCGGCAACGTCTCGTGCTTGCTGTACCGCAGTTTCTGCTTTGATACGCTGGCTGATGTCGGTGAAGGTCAGTACGACGCCTTCGATCACGTTATCCAGCGTGCGGTAGGGCTGTATCCGGATCAGATACCAGGTGCCGTCGATCGTGGATAATTCATGCTCAACCGGTACCAGCGTTTCGAGTACATTCTGTGCCTCGGTCAGCAGGCTCTCGCCATCGATGGCCGACTTGATGTCCGCCAACGGACGGCCCATATCCGAAGGTACCAGCCGATAGACTTTGGTTGCCTCACGGGTGAAACGTCGAATGACCATGTGCTCGTCGAGAAAAACGGTGCCGATATTGATATTGTCGAGCAGGTTTTTCATGTCGTTCTGCATGCAAGCCAGTTGCTCGATTTTGGCCTGCAATTCAGCGTTTACCGTGATCAATTCTTCATTGACCGATTGCAATTCCTCCTTGGAAGTTTCCAGTTCCTCGTTGGTGGACTGGAGTTCCTCGTTGGTGGACTGCATCTCTTCATTGGTGGATTTCAACTCCTCGTTGGAAGCCTGTTGTTCCTCTATGGTGGCTTGCAGATTTTCCCTGGTGTAGGTCAGCTCACGTTCCAGTTCGTCAATCCGCCCCAGTTCGGCTGGCTTGGTCGTGCGCTTTCTCTTGGGCATGACCAATGGGGTTTCAATATCTTCGAAGCTGATCAGCAGCAGGCCATCTCCAGCATGAGGATTAGGCAATGGGCGAACGCTCAAGCTGACGGTCGTGAAATCACCGTTGGTCTTGACTTGCATTTCCCGGTTCAGGCTGGGGGCACCCTCACTGGCTGCCAGATGAATGGCAGCGCGTAGCTGCAATTCCAACCCTTCGCGCGCCATCTCAATAATGTTGAGGCTGGCCTGCCCGGGGGCCGGACGCAGGTACTTTCCGGTTTCTCCATGTACGTAGAGGATATTACCCTTGAGATCGGTGACGACCGATGCTGGCGCAAAGCATTGCACCAGAACGCGGCGGGTGAGTTCGGCAAAGTTGGGTTCTTTGGTTTTTTGCATAAATTCCTCTGGCGCCTTGCCGCTACTGCTGGTTGCCCAGTTTGACGGAGTTGTCATCAGCGAGCGGGAAGAGGATGTGGTTTGTTTGGCAAAATAGAATTTCCATTTACGGTTCAAGGGGGAGAACAGCTCAGTATGGTTGCCGATACTCTCCGATGGTGACAAGAACAGTACCCCGCTTGGCTTGAGTGAATAATGAAATGCCGGGATCAGCCGGTTTTGCAGTTCCGGTTCGAGGTAGATCATCAGGTTGCGACAACTGAGCAGGTCGAGCTTGGTGAATGGAGGATCCTTAATCACATTCTGTACTGCAAAAACCACCATTTCGCGAATCTGTTTCTTGACGCGATAACCAGCATCTTCTTTGGTAAAGAATCGGTGCAAGCGTTCCGGCGTGACATCTTGAACAATGTTGGGCGGGTAAATCCCGGCACGGGCGGTGGCGATGGCGTCATCATCAAGGTCGGTGCTGTAAATCTGTACCTTGAACTCCTGCTGGTTGTTGTCCATCCACTCGCGCAGCAGGATGGCGATAGAGTAGGCCTCCTCGCCCGTGGCACAGCCTGCCACCCAGGCGCGAAACACATAACCCTCCGGTTTGCCCTTGCACAACTTCGGCAGTACTTCCAGCTGCAGCACCAGAAAGGCTTCTGTGTCGCGGAAGAAACTGGTCACATTGATCAAGAGTTCCTTGAATAGGGTGTGTACCTCCGCCGGATTTTCCTTGAGGAAGCGGGCATAGACCTCGGTGTCTTCGATATTGTGCTGGGACATGCGTCGCTCGATGCGACGGGTAATGGTGCTTTTTTTATACAACGTGAAGTCCTGCCCGGTGGCGGAACGCAACTGCAACAGGATGCGTGCCATGCCGCTGACGGCAGCCGATGCACTAGGCGCTTCCTGAAGATGCTCCTGATGTCTCGAACCGGAGATAATCACTTCTGCCATTTTTTCAACCGGCAGCGTATGGTTGGCATAACCGGCCTGAATGGCGCTGGAAGGCATGCCGTCATATTTGGCCGTTGCCGGCTCCTGCACCAGAGATACGCCACCAGCACCGACGATGTCGCGTAGCCCCAGCGTGCCATCCGTGCCCGTGCCGGACAGGATGATGCCGATGGCGTTATCTCCTTGATCCTCGGCTAGTGAGCGTAAAAACTCGTCGATTGGCAGGTGGGGCGCATGTGACTCGAAGGGGATGCTCAACTGCAGCTTGCCATGAAAAATCGTCATGTTGCGGTTGGGCGGGATGGTGTAGACGCTATTGGCAGAGACCTGCATTTGATCTTGCGCTTCAATTACCGGCATATTGGTCGCGCGTTGCAGAATCTCGGCGAGCAGGCTGACATGGTCGGGAGACAGGTGCGAAATCAGTACGAAAGCCATCCCACTATCTGCCGGCATGTTCCGGAAAAATTGCTCGAATGCCTCCAAACCGCCCGCAGAGGCACCTATTCCGATGATACGCAAGGCTGAGGCTGTCGGACCGGATGGTTGTCGGGTAGGGGGGGTGGGGCTCTTTGTGTTTTTCTGGATAGTCACGGACGTTTCTCCCGGACGAGGTTGCCCTGTTTTTGACAGGATACTCCCAAGCCACGACTGGCGTTTTTATATTTTAGGCACCTGATAGGTTCAGGCTGGGCTTGGAGCAATGTGCGCTGACAGACGGTGGCCGAATGAAAAATACCATAATCTGCAATGTGCGTTACCGTGAGAATGCCGCCCGGATGCTGCATTTTAATCGGCATGGTTATCCACATCGAACAAGAGGATGCGCGATGAATCGATTCCAATATATCGAGAACGTTGAGCTTTTTGAGGATGAGATTCGCCCAAGGGCAATGATGCGGCCAACGGTCGTTAAGCGTGGCGCTATTAACGCAACGTGAAGGAGCGAGAAATGCTTTCTACCAATGAGCAATTTGTCGGCCATGATGCGATGTCAGATTTTAGTAGTGATGCCGGCTGGCAAGGGGAGGCGAGTGCCACCGATGATCGGCATCATTTATCCGGAGACGTGATCAGGGTGCTGAATGACGCGCTTGCCGCTGAGGTGCGGTGCATGTTCCGCTATTTACGGCATTACTTCATTGCGAAGACTGAAGAAACCGACCAAGAAAAACTCAGGTGGTTACAGCCGGTTTGGGATGAGATGATCCATGCGGAGCGTATTGCCCAACGAATTAGGGCGTTGGGCGGAGAAACCGATTTTTATCCAGACGGCATCATCGGCAGCAACATTGAATCTGGCGAAACTTATGCGTCGATGGTTAACGATACCTTGATTGAAGAGAGCATCACGGTTCTTAACTATCGCCGTATGATTGCCTATCTGGACGGCAGGGACCCGGTTACTCAGCAGATAATCATGGGGATCATCGCGGATGATGAGAAGCACTCTGTATATCTGTAATCGTTTCTATGCGATTGTATATTTATACATTACTCGCATGAGCTGACAGACCTGCAGGCGCAAGCTGTCCAAGTCCTGTGGTTTGCGAATGACCTGAAGCGGCGAGTTTGTATCAGCCTGACTTGGTCGAGTTATCGTTATCAAGCAAGCCTTGTGCTGCAAGCGCACCGGCAGCAGTGGCTTTGCCTTTGAGTACCCACTCGAAAGCAACACCAATCAATGCACCCAGGACGGGTCCGATTACGTAGACCCATGTCATGCCGACCGTGCCAAACATGGCCTTCAGAAAGCGGGCAGCTAATACGCCGCCGAACAGTTGCGCCACAAAGGAGCCCGGCACGCGTTGATAGTAAGCGCAATAGCCGACGACGATCCCGCTACACCTATTAGTAGTGCTAACGGTCCTTGCCGAACAAGACGACCAATTTGATCTGTGCGCATCGTGGACTCCAAACAATTCTCAATGGATGGAGAAACGATAGGAATATTCATTTCAACATTCAGTGCGCTGCCACACGTCGTTCCTTATGTTCGTTCAATAACCACTTCTGTACGGCGCCGTACAGACGCGTTCTCCGTAACTGAATAATTTCAACTTCTATCCTATCCATGCTGCACTTAAAAGGAGAAATGCCATGAATGAATATCGTCACCACGTATCCGGATTTTTTGCGCTTCGTGAAGCGGCCGACAGTGCTTATTCCAAGCTCGTTAAGCGCGGATTGCCACGCGCACGCTTGTATATCTTCGAAAACGATACACCCCCCGCTGTTCCAAGCCCTCAGACCGACAGCAAAGAAGTACGCAATGAAGTGATCAAGGACGGTGCAATTGGAACTGCTGTTGGCGTCGGTATCGGGGCAATAGGTGAGGTGGCGTTGGTGGCGGCGAACGTAAGCCTGTTCATCGCCAGCCCGCTGCTTGCACCGCTCATGATGATGGGCTGGGGTGCATCGGTCGGGGGCTTGATCGGTGCTGCTGCTGGTGCCAGGAACGACAAGGATTTCAAGGCATTGGTCACGGATGCGGTTGCAAACGGCCAGATCGTCCTGGTAGCCGAGGCCCGGACAAAGGAGGAAACGGCGATAGCTAGCGACGTGATCAAGGCTGCTGTTGGTGATTACAACGACGTCAGCACAAAGGCTGCCTGATTCACACAACTCCATCGCATATTAACAACGACCACCACTAATCAAATGGCGGAAATCATTAGCATCAATGAAGGAGAAACATCATGGACACGCTAAAAATAAACAAGGTGTTGGTCGGTGAAGCACTGGTTGGCGACGGTAACGAAGTCGCGCACATTGATCTTATTATCGGTCCTCGCGGGAGCGGTGCAGAAACAGCATTCTGCATCGCGTTGACCAATCAGAAACGGGGCGATAACGCCTTACTCTCGCTTATCGCCCCCAATCTCATGACCAAGCCGCCCACGGTCATGTTCAATAAGGTGGATATCAAGAATGCGAAACAAGCCGTGCAGATGTTTGGGCCTGCGCAGAGTGGGGTTGCCGCAGCCATTGCGGATAGCGTCAGGGAAGGCGTGATACCCCTAGCGGAAGCCAACGACATTTTTATTTGTGTGGGCATATTCATCCATTGGGATGCCGAAGACAATACAAAAATTCAGGACTGGAATTACGCGGCAACCAAATTGGCGCTCAAGCGGGCGGTAGCCGGGTTGCCGCTTCCATCAGAAGTGATTGCACGGGAAGGCGTGGAGCATCATCCTTTGGCTGCGCATGATTACAAAAAGGGCGGCTACTAGATTTCCAATATGAACAAGCCAAGCCCCATGGCCAATGAGAAACCAAGTTCGGCCTCTGGTACTTCTGACAGTAGCAACCACTCAATTTTATTGGATCCGCTAGGTAGGCTGTTCGAGTCCGAGCATGATCAAATTACCCAGAACATTGAGGCCGTGCTTGATTTCTACACGCGTGAAGAGCAAAAGAATAGCCGTTGGCAAAGACACATTGAGCACCTCAGCTGTTGTATAGGACAGCCTTCCTTTTTGGGCTTTATCCTGCTTTTTGTCGCACTCTGGATAATCACGAACATGCTGCTGCCCGGATTGGGCATCAATGAATTCGATCCGCCGCCATTTGCCTGGCTACAGGGGATCATTGGCCTCGGTGCATTGCTGACCGCAACCGTTGTGCTTACCAAGCAGAACCGGCTTGCCAAACTGGAAGATCAGCGGGCGCATCTGGACTTGAAAGTAACGCTGTTGACTGAGCAGAAGGCCGCCAAACTTATCGATCTTATGGAGGAACTGAGGCGAGATTTGCCGAATGTTAGGAACCGCCACGATCCGGAGGCCGCAGCACTTCAGCAGTCCATGCGTCCAGATTTGGTACTTGCAGCACTCGATGAACGTAGTGACTCGGCAGAGCAATTTAAGCCTGAAGAAGCTCTAATTGATACGACTTCAGGACTTAAATAGCTTCCCGAAATGCTACTGGATTTGTATCTGCAGGCATAATGCGTTGGGTATTTCCAAAAGTCTCAGCGCGCGTCCAATCCAGGCCGCAAAATTCGTCAGCCTCCAGGTGACTGCTGAAAATACCAACGGCCGAACAGTTGTTCTCTGACATGATGTCTTCCTCAAAATGAAGACATGGAACTTACGGCATCAGTGCCACCGGCTTCACCGTTTGATACGAGATATCTTCGTTCCTTCAATGCTCAGGCTTACCATGAGTCCCTGCTGATCGAATATGAAGGCATAGGCATCGTCCTTCAACGTAGAAGATGACAGGTTCTTTGCAAGACCTTCATCAACGACGACTACCGTAGGGCCGACACCGATTTCCCATCCTTTGGATTCATACAGATATTTAACGGCCTCGTCGTTCATGAGAAATACTACATAGCCGTAGGATTCAGCTCCCGCCTGCCATCCCCAGGAGGCAGAGACGGAGTTGAAATATACGGGTTCGTGCGCAGTTTTAGTCAGAACACCTTCTCCGTAACTTCCGCCGAACACCAGTCCGGCTTTAATAACCTTGGGAAATACAAGAACGGCTCTGGCCTTTTTGGACAGGTTTTCCGCTACGGGATTCGTCTTGTACAAGATCTGCAGTGCCTGGGCAGCATCATTATTCAGGTCTTCTGCGGTGGTGGCATTAGATGCGTTGCTAAACATGGCCAGTGAGAACGTGGCTGCTGCCACGATGAGAAGATGTTGTAACGTGCGTTGTATGTTCAGCATTTCCTACTCCTTAGGGGTGTTACCGTATTGCCAGGGGATGGTTTAACTAAAACATCAGCGATGTTCCCTGTTGCCGCCATGGCCGCCTCTGCCATGTTCTCGATTGCCATGGGAGTAACCTCTTTGATGCCTTTCCCGATCACCACCCCATGCGCCATCCCCTAAATACACACCTGCATAAGGCGCGTAATAAGGGTCAGGCTGGTAGATGACGGGAGGGGGGTACGCTTCATAACCAAAACCGAGCGGATTGATTCCGATATTGACACTGACCTGCGCGCTTACGGCCGCGCTCATAGCCAGGGCAATAGCACCGAATAAATATGCAATCATTCTTTTTTTCATGATATGTCCTTATGTTTCAACCATGCAGCGAAAGCCTTTGCACGCGGGTTTGCAAAATTCACTTGATCATGTGGTGTGATTTTTTTCCCGCATGCATGTGATGAAGGAACACATCATCAGCCAGCTTTTTCTGATCATCCGACATCGCGTCATATAGCGGAGTAAAAGCGGCAGACAGATTCTTCACTGCGTTAGCATGTGCCTGGGCAATTTCCGCGTAGGCATTTAAATCATCGACGGCCGTTGCGTTGCTCATCATGGATTCACGCTTGTCGATTGCTTGATCGAGTTCCTTTGCATTCTCATTCATCGCTTTCGCCACTTCAGACCAGAGGGGTTCCTCGTCATCCGTTATTTTGAGTTTTGCATGTAACTCACTGATGTGTTTTTCTACCTTCATGTCGCGTCTGGCATCCGACATCATCATTGCGTGATGTGAGGGATGTCTGCTCGTCGTCGCGTCGACTGCAAGCACAGGCAATGGCGTGTATGCAACGATGATAAGTGCGGTAGAGGCAAGTACTTTAGAAAGGGGCTTCATAAGATTCTCCTGGGTGGCATGACCAATAAATGATTAACTGGGAATAGGGAACGGAAGTATCTTGAAGCGCGCTGGAAGAACTTCCTCTGCTTCGTCACTTTGACCATGGTGCGAACTGAGGCTTGATTGGATCACGAATGGATCAAGGTTGTATGTGCGTTACCAAACATTGAACTGCCAGATGGTGTTTGGATCGATTACATTTGCCAACGTATCCAAGTGAAAAGGATATTGCCGTGCCCCTCACCGCCGGGGACATAGGTGGATTGAACAGCAATTCTTTTATACTCCACGGACAGGATAGGAAGAATTCCGGGGAGAGGTAAATAGTGCATTTCGTGGCGGATGGTTAATCCAACGGCGTATCCAGCTCCCAGCCGTAGATCATCAGCAGGGCGCCATATTTTCTGGTAGGCATAGCCTCCAACCGGCTCCCAGTTACGATGAGAATCCTGGAAGGTCATGACAAATAAGGCGTTCCAGTTCTCGTTTTCATCGAACTGATACTTACCAATCCCTAATCCCAGGGGCTGCTCATTGAACCCATTTATTTTTTCAGCACTGTAATAACTGCGGTTGTGCCAAGTGTCGATGGGAAGATACAACTCGTAATGTGTCGATTGCCAGGTTTGAGACAAGGTTTCCCTTGCCGTAGCCCAGGCACTATTGCTTACTTGGTCGTCTGCTGAAACGGTAATCGAACCAAGGAGCAGCACTAAAATACAAATCAGTCGGCTCTTCCCTTTTGTAAGCCAGTTCATCACTTGAGCTCGGATTTTCCCCTAGGGACATCCCTGGCTTTTATGGACGCTGCATAAACAAACAGACGGTCTGATTTTTGTGCCCTCGACGGGGTATGGATCATCGCTTGATTTATACGTCTAGAGTGCTCATGGGCGGTACCGAATGCATGATCCCAGAACGTACTCGTTACCCCATAGTTGCCAGGTTTGTCGGTGTGGTGATGCATTGCATGCAAGCGCTTAAGGTGTTTCAGCCAGGAGTTTTTACTATGCCAGTGATGGATTGCGTGATGCGCAATCGCATACCCCATATAGCCGATCAACAAGCCCAGGGTCAGTGCACACGCGCTCCACAGGTTGCTCGAAAATAGTGATGGCAGAAACACTAGTAGTGCAATCAGCGCAGCACTTAATAGTGTTGGTGTGCAGATTAGTGCCGTGGGACGTCGATGATGTTCCATATGCCAGCGCTTAAAAGGCCGCATGCCATGCAGCACGAAACGGTGCAATGCATATTCGACTAAGGACCACCCAGCCAAGCCGGCCAACACTAATGCTGCGATTTTCTGCCCATCGTGCGGTGGAGCAGCCACAAGAAGAAAAACAGAAAGCATGCCGACAGCGATGCCGTACAACAGAAAATCCGCCCGATAAGCAGCTCTGCTATGTTCCAGAGTCGACCAATTTGTTACGCATTTATAACCTGACATTATTCAGTAGACCTCGGCATAAAGCGCTGATGAACTATCTGCAGAGGATAAATATCATTTTCTGCAGGGATCGAACAGGCTGAAGCCATCGCCGGATTAATTCAGTGCGTTACCGTACATATGGCGGCAAAGTTAGCTTTATTGCTGAATTCTGCAGTTGGCTTCCAAGGTTCGGAAAATGGATGCAGTCAGATGGATTGCTTGATGCGTCAGGGTGACCCGAAAGATGATGGAGGTCAGATGTCGTCTGGCCTCCATGTTTTCATAAAAGCGGATTGATCCAAGACTAGTATGCGATGGAGTCCAATATGCGCTTACTTCATCGGTGTTTTTACGAGATTACTTGGCGGAACTGGCGCATGCACTGGTTGAATTCTTTTGCGCAGTCGTTGAGCAATCCATTGCGCTTTTGGAGCAATTCTTCGCATCAGACAATTTGTTCTGATCATGACATTCCGCTGCCTTGTGGTGTTGCTTGGCGGCGGCCTCATGATCACTTGCTGCCTGCTTATGGAGAGTGCTTGGTTCGTTGATATTGGACATTTGAGGTTCCTTCGTGATTGATATTTCTCGATTGAAAAGTTATGCCATGAAGAAAACTTTTCCCTCACGACCCCTCACCATAAGCCGAGATCTCCTGTAGGACAGTGCGCTGGCCGACATAAGCGTAAATATCTATACGTACGACTTTCTAAAATTACTACTTGGAGGCATTGCGGCTTTAGTTCAGTAGTCTTTCGATTGAATTGAAAGCGATTAATTGGATTTTCTTATGTTAGGTAACGCACATGAAGGAAACGTGATTGGCGGCTATAATACAAAATTTTACCCTACTGGTTTTTACGTGGAATCATCTCACTCCCCACTGCAAAATCACTTGCTAGACGCACTGCCTGAAGCAGAATATGAACATTTGCTTCCTAGTCTGGAATTGGTGGAAATGAGACTAGGTGACTTGCTCTACGAGTCTGGGCATGCGCAGTCTTACGTATATTTCCCGACAACATCTATTGTTTCCTTGATCTATGTCATGGAAAACGGCACATGTGCAGAAATTGCCGTCGTCGGAAATGAAGGCATTCTCGGCGTCTCCATTTTCATGGGGGGCGAATCCACGCCGAGTAGAGCAGTGGTGCAGAGCGGGGGCAGGGGGTATCGTCTCAAGGCCCAGATATTGAAGCGGGAATTTAATAGCTCAGGCATATTGATGCGTTTATTGCTGCGCTATACGCAGGCTTTAATCACTCAGATGTCGCAAACCGCAGTTTGTAATCGACATCACTCACTGGAACAGCAACTCTGTCGCTGGCTGTTGTTAAGTATGGATAGATTGTCCGGTAATGAGTTGATCATGACGCAGGAGTTAATCGCCAATATGCTTGGGGTTCGCCGGGAAGGGGTGACAGAGGCTGCTGGTAAATTACAGCGCGCAGGCTTGATTGACTACTCCCGTGGCCATATCACGGTGCTGGATCGGGCTGGGTTGGAAGGGCGGACTTGCGAGTGTTACCAGGTGGTTAAAACCGAATTCGATCGACTGCTCCCTGATCTTCACGGCATGGCGCGCTAGTCTTACGCTCCGCAAAGCGCATTTCCGGCAAAGTGAAGCTACGTTCGGTGCCGTACAGAATCGCCATCTCACGCAGCGTAATCTCCAATACGAATTCATCAGGATTTCTTGAGGAGGTTGTATGGCAAGCGAGAGTTTTAAGGCACGACTCAATATCTACATTGATTCTCTTATTGGTGATTCTTTCGAAGATCGTGAAATTCCCAAAGAACTTACGCATCCCCAAGTTCCCAGACACGAGTTTTTTGTAGAGCGTCCTGAAACAATGAACCGTCCTGTTCGCAGGCATCCCCATCTTGGCGAGAGTGCCTAACCAGATTTTCCCCGGTCATCTTGAGGAGGCAAGCAAGGAGGGTATCAGCTGATGCTGGTCCCTTCGGCTGCTAAAGCAGCCTTGACCAAAGACTGGCTGCCCACTCTTTCACACGCATCAGCAATGACCTGTGTTTCCAGCTTTCGAGGTCAATTTCATCCGAAGCTGCAATGTCCTGGGAAAAAGCAGATCGCATCTCCCCAGCAAACTCCCGCCCAAGGATGACTGCATTAACCTCGTCGTTGTCCAACGCGCTTCGCCAATCCAGATTACTGGAGCCAACACAAGACCAAACGCCGTCAATAATGGCTGTTTTGACGTGCAGCAATGCTCCTCGACGTTCGTAGATTTTTATGCCGCCTTCCAGCAGTGTTGAATAGTGCGAACGTCCCGCATAATAGGTCGATACAGAATCGGAGTGTGCTGGCAGGATCAGCCTGACGTCCACGCCGCGACTTGATGCATCCAGCAACGCCTGGATGAGTTGCCGGTCTGGTACAAAGTAAGCGTTGGTGATCCAGACTTGTTTTTCAGCATTGCTGATCGCAGAAATCAATGTGAGATAGATCAGGCTATATGGGTCATCCGGCGTGCTGCCGATGGCTCGAATGAGGGTGCTGCCCTGCGGCGGTGTGATGGGGAAATAGTCCCTTTGCCCCAGCGTCTGGCCATTCTGTTTGCGCCAGGTTTCGATAAACAGCTTCTGAAATTCGCTGACCACTGGGCCTTCTATTTGAACATCCGTATCTCGCCAGCCAGTGCTGAGGCCCTCTTGATCGCTGCGGTGCTTGGCGAACGATCCGCTCGAATAAACACTGCTGATATTGATGCCCCCAAGGAAGGCAATGCGGCCATCCACGATCAACAACTTGCGGTGATCGCGATGGTTGAGTGCCCAAGCTTTTTTCAGGGTGAGTGGATTGACGGGGTTGAACTCGAGCACCGCAATGCCACTCTGCTTGAGACGCTCGAAGAAGGCCTTGTCCGTACTGAAGGCGCCCACGCTGTCATAGATCAGGTTGACCTGGACGCCATGTGCCTGACGCTCCAGCAAGTGTTCGGCGAATTGTTTGCCGACCTCATCATTTTCGATGATGAAGGATTCCACGTTGATATGATCTTTGGCCTGTGCGATAGCGGAAAACATGGCCTGGTAGGTAGCCGGCCCGTCCTGCAACAAGGTAACCTTGTTTCCCATGACCAGGGGGTTGCCAACGATTTCCTGCTCCAGCGTAATCTGCTTGTCCAGAATATCCAGATCGCCGGATTTACGCTTGAGCTCGGTAATCAGTGCCGCACTTTGCTTGGCAGAAAGCTCCCCGCGCGCGTTTTCAAAATGTGCAACCTGCGCGGCATAACGATCCGTCAGTTGCTCGGTGTCGGGCAGCGTGGCACATCCTGCAAGCACCAGCAGGCAAGGTAGCAGCCCCCATGATGCGGCAGCCATGCTGATTTGTACGCATGAAATCCAGCTGGGTGAACCTCCTCGTGCTGCATCCGGCATGGCTGTTACGTTATATCCGGCCCATCAACAGAAGGATGAGCAAGATGAGCACGACCAACCCCAACCCGCCGCTGGGGGCATACCCCCAATGGTTGCTGTGCGGCCAGACGGGAATGGCGCCGATCAGCATCAGCACGAGAATAATTAATATGATGGTTCCTAGAGACATGGTGATGCTCCTTTGATTCAGGGTTGCGTCAGGGATTTTTCGGCTCGGTATTCACAAGGTCATGCAGCGAGGCCGCAAATTCGTCGATTTGCTTGTTCGCCTCATCTTTGCTGAGGCCGTAGAGTTCCTGAATCTTGCCCGTGAGTTGATCGCGTTTGCCGGCGACAACCTGGATGTGGTCGTCCGTCAGCCTGCCCCATTTTTCCTGCGCTTTGCCGCTTAACTGTTTCCAGTTGCCCTCGATGCGATCCCAGTTCATGTCTTGCTCCTTGGTGTGACATGCGTAATTTCAAAACGCATGTGTCCGCGCTACTTGATTTTAAGTTGATTGTTGACCTGCTTGACGTCAGAAACGGCGCCAGCAATCTGCTTGGCCTTGTCGCTGCTGGCTTGCGTATCGACCTTGCCTGCGAGGGTGACCGTTCCGCTCACCGTATCCACATTGATATCCAGGCTCTTGAGCCCTGGCTCACCTAGAATCGCGGCTTTGACTTTAGCGGTAATCGCGCTGTCATCCAGTGCCACGCCAGTCTTTGCAGTCTGTTCGCTGAGCTTTTCAGAAGCCTGGTCGATCTCTTTTCCTGCATTTTCTGCCGTGTGTGGCTTATTGCATGCGACCAACCCCAGGGTACAAGCAACAGCAAGCGCCATTAGTTTCATTTTTACGATATTCATGCTGATCTCCTTGATGGAACCTAACAGGCAACAAGCTGCCTGACAAAGGCAAAGGTACTGCGGACGTCCACCTTCGTCTGTGCGACACCGCACGGAGGTGATTTGCATCGAATGTGCGATATCGCACGGACAAGTCAGTAGCGCTAGTGCACGCTTAGTCCACGAGGCTCTCGTAATGACACACCCATAGGACACAGCGGAGAAACATCATGAAGATCACATCGGTTGGCAATGCGCCCTACCGCAATACACTGATAGCCGCAGGCATGGCGCTCGGACTGTGTGTCGGAACAGCCCATGCTGCAACGGAGGACAATGCCATGCCCAAGGCGCACAGCGACGGGTTGGGGGCGACCATCGATGACACCGTCATTACGGGCAAGATCAAAAGCAAGATGAGTAGCGAACACAGCCTCAAGCAATCGGACATCAGCGTGACCACAACCAATGGCGTGGTCACGCTGGATGGCTCGGCAAGCAGCGACAAAGCCAAGTCGCATGCCGAGTCGATATCCAAGTCCGTCGATGGCGTGAAGAGTGTCGACAACAACCTGAAAACACCGCACAGCAGCACGACGGTTGCAAAAACAAAACGGGTGATGTCCGACAGCTGGATCACGACCAAAGTGAAATCGGAAATGCTTGCAGATAGCGTCAGCAAAGGCTTCGACGTCAGTGTGAAAACCCTGCATGGCGTAGTTGTACTAAAGGGTGCGCTGCCTAATCAGGATGCCATCGCCCATGTAAAGGACATCGCTGCAAGAATCGATGGGGTGAAGAGTGTGGATATTTCGGCACTCATCATCGCCGGCCAGTAACTTTCCGCCACCATCCAGCGGATGGTGGTTTAACCTGCAGGAGAACAGATCATGCGCTATCTCATGATGGCATTATCCGTGCTGTTATTCACAGCCAATCCCGTTCAGGCCGAGGTCAACTTTGGCGTCAGCATCGGGATCAATGTCCCCGCTTATCCCGGTCTGGTTCGGGTGCCGGGTTATCCGGTGTATTACGACCCGCAGGCGAGCGCGAATTACTTCTTTTACGATGGGTTGTACTGGGTATATCAGGACGACAACTGGTATGCCAGCAGTTGGTACAACGGTCCATGGGAATTGACGTCACCAGATCAGGTGCCGCTTTTCGTGCTGCGCATACCCGTTGGTTTTTACCGTCAGCCGCCACCTTATTTCCATGGATGGGCTGCCGATGCGCCCCCACATTGGGGCGAGCATTGGGGGCATGAATGGGAAGGACACCGCAACGGATGGGATCAATGGGATCGCCGGGCCGCGCCTCGCCCTGCGCCGTTACCTAAATATCAGCGCGAGTATTCGAATGAACGCTACCCCCACGAGCCCGAGCAACAACATGCGATTCAATCCGAGCATTACAACTACAAACCTCGCGAAGCCGTGACGCAACAACATTTCCAACCCAGGGCCAGTACTGGAAACCCACCCAATGCCACCCCGATGCAGTCGCCGATGCAAGCACCGGCGCAGCCGCATCCGGTCAAGCAGGCAGCGCCCCAGGATCAGCCATCTCGCGCGCATCAAAATCAGGACCGCCCGCAACAATCTGCCCCGCGAGGTGTGCAGCAGCCGGTGCAACCGCCACCTTCAAGACCAGCGCAACCGCAGCAGCCGATGAACCGTACCCAGGGTGGGCCGCAGGACAATGCCCATGAAAACCGAGGCAACCAGCCGGACAAGGGCCGTGACAATCGGGACGAGGACCACGGGCGTGATCACAAATAGTCGGCAATTCCGGCTTGAGAAGATAGGAGTTCAATATGCTTGAAACGATTGCAGTTCTGCTGGTCATACTTTGGCTACTTGGGATGTTGTCGAGCTACACCCTGGGAGGCTTCATCCACATTCTGCTGGTCATTGCGGTCGTGATTGTGCTGTTGCGCGTCATTCGCGGCAGAAGCCCGCTCTGAAGGAATCTTCATGAACGCCTTCAAGACCATGGCCATGGTACTGATCGCAGCCGGCATGTTCGGTCTCGTCTACGGCGGGTTCAGCTATGTCAAGGAGACGCACCGGGCCGATATTGGCCCGCTACACGTCAAGGTGGATGAAAATCAGCAGGTAGACATCCCCCTGTGGGTCAGCATTGGTGCGGTTGTTGGCGGCATATTGATGCTAGTGTCGTCTCGCAAGGGATGATCGCATCGCAGCGCATACATCAATTCATTCAACTAGCCGCCATTGCGCTCGTGGTCGTTGGTTGCTACGAGGTACTGCATCCATTCATCCCTGCGTTACTGTTCGCGCTTGTCGTATGTATTTCAACTTGGCCGATTTATCTGCGACTGCGCCAGGCATTTCATGGCCGATCCGCGCTCGCAGCACTGCTCATGGTCGGACTCTTGGTTGTGCTGGTCATAGGCCCTTCGGCGTTGTTGGCTATCAGCCTGGCAAATGACGTCGTGGTTATGGCGGAGTCCGCCAAGGTGTTGTTGAGCCACGGCCCGGTCATCGCACCGCCATGGCTTGAAAAGATGCCCTTGGTCGGGGAACATCTTCATGCATACTGGTTGGAATTGGCTTCTGGCGGAGACGAGGCGGTGATGCTGTCCAAGCAACTGCTTGAGCCGGCCAGAGATCTACTGATCGGTGCAGGCAATGCAATCGGCGCAAGCCTGTTGCAAATGGTGTTTGCGGCATTTATCGGATTCTTTTTATACCGTGATGCCGAGGCACTGATCCAGGCGCTTCGCAACGGACTGAGCCGGCTAGCCGGCGATCTTGGCGAGGAATTGCTGAGCACTATTCACGACACCGTGGCCGGGGTGGTACAAGGTGTTTTCGGCACGGCACTCGCGCAAGCCGTTGTGGCGGTCATCGGTTTTCTCATCGCTGGCGTCCCCGGTGCCTTTTTGCTCGGTGCCGCCACATTTTTCCTGTCTCTGATCCCGATAGGTCCGCCCCTGCTGTGGAGCGGTGCCAGCCTTTGGCTGTTTTATCAGGGCACCTATGGCTGGGCAATTTTCATGTTGATGTGGGGCATTCTTGTGATCAGCAGCATCGACAATTTCGTCAGACCCTACCTGATCAGCCGTGGCAGCAGCCTGCCCATGCTACCGATCACGCTAGGCGTATTTGGCGGGGTCGTCGCTTTTGGATTCATCGGTATTTTCATCGGCCCACCGATTCTGGCCGTGGGCCTGATGCTGGCAAGACTCTGGACAGATCTGCCGAAAACGATCATAGCGCCGTCGAGCTAACGCTACGTACGTCACCGCACAGATTATTCAACGCCACGCGTCGACAATGCGCGAATGCTTTTTCAACTGCACTTACCGAGGAAAATAAAATGAGCATTAAAGAAAATATGGCCGACGCGCATGAAATGAACGTGTCAAACGAGCAATTGGTCTCGGATTTCAAAACGGTGATCACGGATGCGGAGGCGCTGATCAAGGCCACAGCGCACCAGGGCGATAGCGCTTTTAACGATCTGCGCACCAGAGCGCAAGCATCTCTTGCCGTTGCCAAAGAAAATCTGGCCGATGTCCAGGCGGCCGTCATCGCACGCAGTCGGGCCGTTGCCAAAGCGACGGATGTCTATGTTCACGAGAACCCATGGCAGGCCATCGGCACCGCAGCAGGCTTAGGTCTACTGATCGGTTTCATCATGGGACGTCGTTAGTCGATTTCTCATGGCAACAGATCCGACAGAGGCTGGTGGTGGGCTGTTTGACTCACTGAAGGCCTTGCTGAGCACACTGGTTGCGATCACGCATACACGGCTTGACTTGCTGTCGACCGACCTGGAAGAAGATCGGATACGTCTGGCCTCGTTGCTGGTCATGTTTCTGGTGGCGCTGTTCAGCTTTGGTGTCGGTATGGTGTTATTCGCGATGCTGGTCGTCGTTGCATTCTGGGATAGCCATCGCTTGCTTGTTCTCGCCGGACTCGCCGGGTTTTTCATGGCGAGCGGCTTGATGGCTTGGGGCTACGCACAACATGGCCTGAAAACCAAACCCAGGTTGTTTGCCGCAAGCCTGGCGGAGTTCTCCAAAGACCGAGAGCAACTGACGCCACCCGCATGAAGAAACAATTGGCCCATCTGATGATACGTCGTGCAGCTCTTGTCGGGCAGGCAGCAGCGCAACGCAGCCGGCTGGGACAGTGTGTACAGCCATGGCGTCCTCGTCTTGCAATTGCAGACCGTGGTATTGCCGCTTTGCGTTACATACAGCGTTATCCTGCACTACTGGTGGTGGGCTCGTTGGCACTTGCAGCCTTGCGGCCGCAACGCGCAGGGAGGTGGTTAACGCGTGGCTGGATGCTGTGGCGACTTGGCCGCCGCGTGTTATGGCGATGAGGATGGTGCGCTACTGGCCAGTTTGAATGCCATTGTAAAAACCGCGCGATCGTCACCTGACGATCAAGTGGAACCGTAAGTTAATCAATACCAAGGAGCATCACTATGACATTACGCAATCGAATTTCCGCTGCATTTTCCGCCATCATTCTGGTTTCCATGATCGGTTGTGCCTCTACGCCCAAGCAAGAAGGGACCGGAGAATATGTCGATGATGCGGTTATTACCACCAAAGTAAAAGCGGCCATCCTGAATGAGCCTTCCCTGAAGTCGATGGAAATCAATGTCGAAACTTTCAAAGGCACGGTTCAACTGAGCGGTTTCGTCAAATCCTCAGACAATATTGGCAAGGCCGCTGAAGTTGCCCGCAGTGTGAAGGGCGTTTCTGAGGTCAGGAACGATATACAACTCAGGTAACAGCTAAACGCCATCGGCAAAATACCACCTTACCGGCTTGATACTCAGGCAGGGTGGTGGCATGTTTGTTCATGGCATGACTACTTGCCAATCTGGTTCCCGATTACGCCTCCGACCGCCGCACCACCGACTGTGCCTACTGCACTACCACCAGTCAGAACCGCTCCGCCGACCGCGCCAATCCCCGCACCCACAGCAGTGTTCTTATCACGTGTAGACATACCGCTACATCCAGCAATACCTGTCACAATGACTGCAGTCAGCAGCATCGATGTACATCGTTTCATCTTGTTCATGATCATTCCTTTCAATTGGATCGTCGAATGACGATCCTTTTTCGTCGTTCAAGCCTTGACTGTTCAGCTTGCGCATCATGACCACCCATGTCTGTACGATATCGAACGCATGTAATCGAAACGTGTGTGCGACAGTGCACAGACCGATCAATATGCGCGCGTATAATCAACTCACCATGCATATATGTGACTGACTGAATATATATAAATTTTGTATCCCTTCTCGAAACCGAGAAACAATCACAGTCAGGAGTGCCTCGGGTGTTAAAAATTGATGCGCAGATGCCGATAGACAACAGGTTGCTTGCCAAGCTTCCACTTGCTGACTATCACCGCCTGCTGGAGGATCTTGAACTGGTTACCCTGACCTTCGGTGAAGTACTTTATGACCCAGCGGACGCGATTACCCATGTCCACTTTCTCAATGACGCACTCGTTTCACTACTGACCATGACTGATCAGCAGCATGCAATTGAAGTTGGCCTAGTCGGGCGGGAAGGCCTGGTGGGCGTCTCGGTCGCCTTGGGGGTGCCGACGAGCCCATTTCGTATCACCGTGCAGGGAACAGGAACTGCAATGCGTATGCAGGCCGAACGGTTTTGCCATGCCCTGACGCACAGCCCGTCGCTACAACACGAGGTTAATCTCTACACGCATGCATTGATGGCACAGATTTCGCAAACTGCAGCATGCAACCATTTTCACGTTGTAGAAGCGCGCCTGGCACGCTGGCTTTTGATGACGCGTGACCGCGTTGGCTCGAATCACCTCCACTTGACCCATGAATTTCTCGGACACATGCTTGGCGTACGCCGAGAGGGCGTCACAAATGCCGCGCTTGCGCTGAAACAACAAAATCTAATCAAGTACAGTCGAGGTCGTATCGATATTGTCAATGGCTCTGGGCTTGAGGCCGCATCATGCTCATGTTATGGACTGCTAAAGCTCAAATTCAATTAGATCTATTGGATTTGCCGGATGCGCGGGGAGTGTGATCCCTATTTCTCTAGGTTCTTGCGTGGGGAAATAACTTCGGACCACTCGCATGGGGCCGTTCTCCAACTTCTCAAAAGCGTGGCAGCCCTTGCACGCGCCTTGTCTGAGGCTTTCTCCGTGATCTTGTCGCGCAACTCCGTCGCGTCCTCAATATCGACATCGACCTTGTTCCTGGCAGCGAGGCTCGCCCACATCAGCGCTACACCAAAATCGGTCTCAGGCGTATCCACTAGCGCACTTGCTCGCAAGGCAACATGAAGACCGCGAATGGCATGCCCGGAATAGATGCGCGCAAGCTGTAACTGCGCCGGGCCGTAGCCATGCCGCGCAGATTTGCAATACCAGTGGGTCGCCTTGTTATTGTCGTACACCGTCACATCGTCCATCGGGCCACCGCCCTGGCAACAGTAGTTATTGCCAAGGTTGTACTGGTCAATGGAATCGTTTGATTCTGCATCTGTTCTGAGTGATCCTCGTTGCGCGGCATCGTAACCCTGCTGTGCGCCCTCGATCACCGGGGTGTAGCAACCCTCAAGCAGCAACGGAAAGATGAGTATGGCAAGGGGTAAGAGATTTTTCATGGTGAGCGTGTCATGGGCTATCCTGATTCTTGGCGTTCATGGCTTCAAGTGTCCTGCGTGATTGACGCAGTGGGAGCCTGAAATAAACAAAAATGCCCACTGGAGAGCGGGCATCCTGTTGAATGATGCACATCTTGATTAACTTGTCGTGCGATCTGACACCTTAGCGGTGTTTCTTTATTTTAATGTTGTTCTTGACCGCAGTGACGCCTTCAGTTGCGCTCGCGATTGACGTCGCCTTGTCCACTTCGTCCTGGGTGTTGGCTTTTCCGCTCAACCACACAACGCCATTGTCATCCGTGTCCACCCTGATATGAGTCAAACTGCTCATTTTCTCGTCAGCCAGTTTGGCCTTTACTTTGGTAGTGATGACCGAATCTTTGACGAATGCCTTGGGGTGCGAACGATCCGAATCTGTATCAGCGGTATAGCCTGCAATTGGGGCCAGCAAAGTGCCTAATAGTATGCAGATTGATGCAAGTTTGGTGTTCATGATCGTGTCCTATCCTTTAAATGAGTCTGAATAATCCAGCTACGCTTAAACGCAGTCTGTTCGGTCTCACACATAAGGCATGGGGCTGATCTGTTTGGGAATGCACTTTCATTGCAGAAGGTTGAGGCTTTGCTAAAACCTGCGGTGGGTTTATAGACTTCCCGAAAGCGGATAGATGACTTCAGCAGAAAAAAGGGCGGGAAACGCCGGTTGAATCCAGCGGCCCCTATTTGGCAGCCAAGAGCGCAAGCGAAAGCATTTTGATGGCATGCTGGGGTGCAAGCGGAATGACTTCGGGTGAGATGTTCAAGTGATCCATGGCCTTGGCTTCCGTGATGCTGACCAACCCATGGACTGTCGACCAAATAAATAACGCCTGTTGGTCAATAAAAGTGCTGACTGAGTCATCATCCCCATAAATTCTCTTGAGTACGCTCCGAAGTATGTCAAAGGCATGGCAAGCATCTTTCACCATTTCTTGGTCCCGAGCCACCTCCGGCCAGGGGGTGCCAAACATCAAGCGGTATTCAAGGGGATGGGCCTTGGCGTAGTTAAGATACTGATACCCTAGTGCTTGAAGATCCAGGGTCGGATCTTCGTTCTTCATGCGGGCATCCAGATTATCTGCAAACTCCCGAAAACAACGACACATCACTTCAACAAGAAGATGATCTCTGCTCGGGAAATGTCGATAGGGTGCCTGATGTGAAACATTAAGCTTTCTCGCAACTTCTCGCAGACTAAGGCTTTCCAGACCGCTTTCAGCGATCACCTCACGGGCGGCGTTGAGGCAAGCCTCTTTCAAGTCTTTGGTTTTTTCGATTTTCTCTGTCATCTGAATCAGGTTACTTCATGTCTCGCAGTTGTGGCGAAGTTTTGTCACGGCCTCACCTTTATCGTTATTGTAAAACCTGCACGCTCAAATCGGTGCATTTATAAATGATAGGAAAAATACAGGTTGACAGTGTCAACTTTATCATAGAATAATGTTTACACTGTCAACATTATTGATGCGTGCAGCAAATTTAATTGCTGTATTTAATCCATTTAGAAATGCCGGATGATCGAGAGAACCATGAAAATCCTAATCCTATTAGTGCCATTGTTCGTGGCTGCTTGCTCCACGGCGCCCACATTGACGGTGCCTGCAACCAACGGTCTCGTTTCTGCAAAATCATTTCGCGGCGCTACGGAAGCAGGCAAGGAGTTTAACCATGCCTGGTGGGCCAACTTCGATGATCCATTGCTCAATGCGTTAATTGATGCGGCGGCCAAATCCAATCTTGATGTTCGCATGGCTGTGCTAAAAGTGGAGGAAGCAAGCGCCGGGAGCACGGCAACGGGTTCACGATTGCTGCCATCGGTCAATCTTGATTCAACTGCATCTGATACACGATCCGGATTGCCCGCGAAATTCAAGGTGGCTTCGCCCGACACCCGTGCTTACCGGGTTAACTTGAATATGAACTGGGAAATAGATCTGTTTGGGGCCGCCAGGGCAAGCTTGAATGCCTCAGATTTTGAAACAAAAGCAGCGAATTACGGCGTTGATGCGGTCAACTTGATGGTTGCGAGCGAGGTCGCAAAGCAATACTTTATTTGGCAAGGTGCAAGAACCCGGTTGCATTTAATCAAAAGCATTCTGAGCACGCAAAAAGAAACTGAACGGTTAACCGAAAGCCGCCTTAGAAACGGACAATCAAGCAAATTCGACCTTTCCAGAGCATCCAGCGAATCTAGTAAGGTTGCGGCACAAATTCCAGAGTTGGAAACATTGATATCAACGACTGAGAATCGAATCGCCGTGCTTTTAAATGAAAGCCCCATCGATGTATTGCCGCTGCTCCAGAACTCTACCGCAGTGAAACAAGCGGAGGTCCCCGTGATGGCCAGCGGCCAACCTGTCGAACTTCTTGCGCGGCGCCCAGACCTGAAGGTGGCTGAAATGAAATTTGAGGCGGAGCAAGCGAGGCTAATAGAAAAACATGCCAATCAACTCCCAAAATTTTATCTGTCAGCATTATTTGGTCGAGAAGGGTTAACGCTTAATTCAATGCCCTTGTCCCCCGTCATGTATAGCGATGTGGCGCTTGCCTTCGCCATGCCAATTTTCAATGCGGGACGACTCCAGGCTGAAGTTGACGGACAGTCTGCCCGTGAAAAGGCCGCGTCCTTGAATTATGAAAAAGCCGTACTGACGGCGGTCGAAGATGTTGAGAATGGCTTGGTTGCGCTGAACAAGAAAAAAGAACAGCTAGCCGAGCAAACTGAAACCACGAAGCAGCTGGCTATCAGTCTGAATCATGCAAAGTCCCTCTATCGAGAGGGTCAAATCGATTTGCTACAACTCCTTGATGTTCAGCGCGGCGTACTCGCGGAGGAGATGTCTGTTGCAGAGAGTAAGACGCAAGCGCTCATCAATGCCGTTCAGCTATATAAAGCCATGGGCGGTGGTTGGCAAATTGAAAAAACTTCAGAAAGCCCAGCCGCATGTACGGTAGGCAACGCCGAAGCAGAAAAATCCAGATCCTAACAGGATGAAATCATGAGAATACGTAAAAACAGTTTTGTGCAGGTCATTGTAGTCTTGGTAGCAGCGGTCATGGCTGCATGCAGCAAGGCACCAACTACGGAACAAACTCCTAAAACGGTGTTTGTGACCAAAATACATGGTGACAATGCCGTGTCGGAAAGGCAATTCACAGGAACAGTCACCGCCAGAATTGAAAGTGATCTTTCATTCCGCGTTGGTGGAAAGGTGATACGTCGGAACGTTGAGATCGGCCAGCAGGTCAGGCAAGGCTACGTACTCGCTGAGTTGGATAACAAAGATTATCAGTTGGGTGTGGGTTCGGCATCTGAACAATTTCAGGCAGCAGAAATTGATGCCACCCAGGCGTTGAGTGATGCAGAAAGATTCCGAAGACTCAGCGCGGATGGCTCTATCGGTACAGCAGACCTGGAGCGCCAACAAGCAAAAGCCGATGCAGCGAAAGCAAAAGCCCTTCAGGCCGGGCAGCAACTAGACCTTGCGCAAAACCGCGTAACGTATACCAAGCTGCTTGCACCTTTCGATGGGGTGATCACCGCCATTCGGTTTGAATCAGGACAAGTGGTGGCAGAGGGGCAACCTGTCATCACGATGGCAAGGAACGGCGAACTTGAGGTCACTATCGATGTGCCGGAAGAGATGGCGAATAGTCTTGCTGAGTTCAAGGTTGCGGCTGAATTTCCAGAACTAGGCAAAGGCCCTGTAGCACTGCGCCTTCGTGAATTGGCGCCTAGCGCAAATGCGTTAACAAGAACATTCCGGGCACGTTATACGCTGGCGGACAAAATTAGCCAGTTCAAATTGGGGATGACTGCGGACGTGAAAATGACACGCCAGAATAATGTCGCATCTGTAGACATCCCCTTTAGTGCGATTCTTTCGACAACAAAAATGCCGCAGGTCTGGACTGTGGTGGAAAGTACGGGTGCTTTGAAATTAGAGCGCGTCGAATTGATTCAGCAAAGTGGCAATATGGCCCGCATACGTGGATTGCAGGATGGCGCTTTGGTGGTCACCGTGGGGGCGCAGAACCTTGATCAAAGCATCAAGGTTCGCCCGGTACAGCGTCCTCTTGCGACCTTTACCGAGGCCCAATAATGAAATCATTCAATTTGTCAGGCTGGGCGGTCAACCATCGCGCAATGGTTTTGTTTCTGATCATTACGACCTTGATTGTCGGCGTATTCTCGTTTACGCAGTTGGGACGCCTTGAAGATCCCAATTTCAATGTCCCCACCATGACGATCACGGTTGCCTGGCCGGGCGCTACTGCCCAGCAAGTGCAAGATGAAGTCCTGAATAGAATGGAAAGAAAACTTCAGGAAATTGATGGTGTTGATTACCTGCGTAGTTTTTCCAGGCAAGGCTATGGCGGCATCATTTTCTGGATGAAGGGCGGCTCGTCTAAGAAAACGCTTGATAACGCCTGGTATCAAGCCAGAAAGAAAATTGGCGACATCAAGTTAGAACTGCCTGATGGGGTCAGAGGGCCATTTCTAAATGACGAATTTACGGATGTCTACTCTGTCATTTATGCCTTGCACGCCAAGGATCTGAGCTGGGGTGAGCGTCAAGCGTTGGCTGAAGACGTAAAGCGTGATCTTCAATCTGTTCCCGGTTTGGATAAAGTTGATGTGCTAGGAAGGCAGGAAGAAAAGATCTATGTTGAGATTTCCACCAAGCGCATTGCCGCGTTGGGTCTCACGCCGCAAACCATCATGGATTCGCTTGCTCGCCAGAACATTCTGAGCCCATCCGGGTCGGTAGATGGCAGGGTTGACCGAGTGTTCATAAGAGTCAATGGTGGATTGCATAACGTCAAAGATGTAGAGGCCTTGCCGATAGAAGCTGGCGGCAAACTGCTTCGACTATCAGACGTTGCGACCGTAACGAGTGGGGTGGAAGATCCGCCTACTTATACCATCAGACACGACGGCGAACCCGTACTCGCCATTGGCATCACCATGCCGCGGAATGGCAATATCCTTGCCCTTGGCAAGGCACTAGATCAGCGCCAGGCTGAAATCCAGTCCACGCTTCCAGCGGGTGTGAGTCTGGTGAAATATGCCGATCAACCCAAGGTGGTCGATGCGTCGGTCTGGGAGTTTGAGGAGTCCTTTCTAGAGGCGCTGGTCATTGTCCTTTTGGTTTCATTCGTGGCTTTGGGTTGGCGCACAGGCATCGTGGTTGCGGTATCTGTCCCATTGGTCCTCGGCATCGTTGCCTTCGTCATGTACATGGCGGGATGGGCGCTCGACCGAATCTCACTCGGTGCGCTGATCATTGCACTTGGCCTGCTCGTCGACGATGCGATCATTGCCGTAGAAATGATGGTGGTCAAAATGGAGCAGGGTTGGGATCGTGTCAGGGCAGCAACTTTTGCCTATACCTCGACGGCCTTTCCTATGTTGACGGGGACGCTACTGACAGTGGCCGGCTTTATGCCGGTTGGATTCGCCAACTCCATCTCTGGTGATTATGCGGGTGGAATCTTCTGGGTGGTAGGTCTTGCTTTGATCGCTTCCTGGTTCGTCGCGGTGGTATTCACCCCGTACCTTGGGGTCAAGCTGCTTCCTGAGCACATCAACAAAACACAAGGTCATCATGATCCATATGACAAGCCCGTATATAGGCGTCTTCGTCTAGCCCTTGCATGGTGCCTGGATCACAGAGGCTTGGTGATTGCCACGACCTTCTCATTACTTCTCATTGCCGGCGCTGGCATGGCCCTGGTCCAACAACAATTTTTCCCCACGGCTTCACGCCCGGAATTGCTTGTCGATCTTAAGTTGAGAGATGGATCTTCATTCCAAGCGACAGAAATCCAGGTCAAACGCCTGGAAAAAATACTCTCGGCCGACAAGCAGATTCAATCCTTTGTCGCGTATACCGGGGCTGGCTCGCTTCGTTTCTACTTAAGCCTTTCACCTGAGTTACCCAATCCCGGATACGCGCAGATTGTCATCAAGACCGCTGGTATTCCTGACCGAGAAGCTGTCCGCAAAAGACTAATAGGGATTTTTGACAAGGGCGAAATGTTCCCGGATCTTCATGGGCGTGTTCTCAGACTTGAGTTTGGCCCGCCGGTAGGCTTTCCGGTGCAGTTCAGGGTCATCGGCCCGGATAAGTCCAAGGTGCGTGAAATCGCCTACGAGGTCCGGGATCTGGTTAGAAAAAGTCCGCTTGTGCGTGACACTCAGTTGGAATGGAACGAACAGGTGCGAACCGTGAAGCTTGTTGTCGATCAGGATAAATTGCGTCTACTGGGTCTAACCTCTGCAGATGTTTCCAACACCATGCAGACCATCCTGTCAGGTACTCCCGTCACTCAAGTGAGGCGCGGCGAAGAACTGATCGACATCGTGGTGCGTGCAACGCCGGCAGAACGCCAATCCCTAGAGCACTTGCAAGACATTATGCTGTTCTCGCGGACGGGATATGTCGTTTCTCTTTCGCAAGTGGCCAAGCTGGAAACCGAATTTGAAGATCCGGTTCTCTGGCGCAGGAATCGCGACACGATACTGACTGTGCGCAGTGATGTTGTTGATGGAGTTCAAGGGCCATATGCAACTCAGAACATCTGGCCATCCCTGAAACCAGTCGTCGAAAAACTGCCACCAGGCTATCGAATCGAAATGGGTGGCGCGATTGAAGAGAGTAACAAATCAAACAAAGCACTCTTTGCCGTGTTCCCAATGATGTTTGTCGTGATGCTGCTTTTGCTAATGATGCAATTACAAAACTTTTCGCGGATGTTCATGGTGTTCATGACCGCACCCCTTGGCCTGATTGGGGTGGTGCCCGCATTACTGGCATTCAATGCCCCATTTGGCTTTGTGGCGCTTCTGGGTGTCATTGCACTGGGCGGCATGATCATGCGGAACTCGGTCATTCTCGTCGATCAGATAGATCAGGACATCGCGCAAGGCGTTGCACCTTGGACAGCCATTGTTGAATCCACAGTTCGCAGATCACGCCCAGTGGTACTTACCGCTGCGGCGGCAGTTCTGTCGATGATCCCGCTAACGCACAGTGTATTTTGGGGGCCGATGGCAATGGCGATCATGGGCGGATTAATCGTCGCTACCGCTTTGACCTTGGTTTTCGTCCCATCTGTATACGCAGCCTGGTTCAGGATTCCCAAGAATTAGACTAGGATGAATAAGTCAATTTAAAAATCAGAACTCAATACATTTTTGGAGTTTTCAGTGATGAAGTTATGAGTTTCAGCAATTCTTCACGAACAAGCCCGCTTAGTCGTCATCGCCATGTCTTTGGTGGTGCCACTCATGGCGGTCTTCGTCGTAGTCACGGCGGTACGCATGTTCGCGGTAATCACCACGGTACGCTTCGTAGTAAGCCGGCTGGGATACGTAGTAAGTCGTCGGTCTTGCGTAGTACACGGGCGGTGGTGCGTAGTAGACAGGCGGCGCGGAGTAGTAGATCGGCTGACCAATGCTGATGCTGAAGCCCACTGAGTCATGCGCCGATGCGTTAATGGATCCTGCCATCAGCAGGGCAGTGAATAGCGTCAGATATGTTTTTTTCATGATGCCTCCAGTTGAGTTCGTCACATAGGGTTGTGATGTTCGTTAGGTGTCAGCATAATCAGTCAACCTTACCCGAGCCTGTCGCGAAACTGACGCGAACCTTACTGTTCGTTAGACTGATACGCACACCCGATGGGCCTTGTTGATATGGATTCATCCGATCCAGCCAGTCCAGGGGGCACAACAAGGTCTTGAGTGGCATGGGGGCGTCTTGGTCGTGCTCAATATAAATGCTGCATGGACTCATGTTTGCACAACTTGCGCCGATAACAGAACACTGACTCAACTGAGTTGGTACAACTTTGGGAGTTCATCATGGCATCTACAATTGAAAGCTCAACCCGTACAGCATACGTACCCCCTGCACCCGTCGCGCCGCAGCAAGTGAAGTCCGGCAAAGACAGTGATGGTGATACGGATGGCAGCAAGGTCGGTGAGGTTGAGAAGCCCAAAGCTACTGCAACATTAGGCAACAACATCAATACGTTCGCTTGACCCTTCAGTAGTCCGACAGAGAGACGCCGCGTATACGCGGCGTTTTTCTTTTGCGGAAGCTTTGCTTGGGCACAGTAGTGCTAGATGAATAATGCTTTTGCTGTATGTCGAGCAGAACTACAGGTAACTAATCAGACAATCTTGAGCATTATGCAGAGTTGGTAGCCGGATAACCGGACAGATTTAATACTGCCGGCACCTCTACCAATCAAGAGCGCCTTGTGCAGTTCGTTAGCCTTTTCCAGGTGTCGCAATGACTCGTGGGAGTCGCCCTGGGTGCGATGCGCGGCGATACGTTCATCGGTGAATTCCCGTACCAGAGCTTTCAGCGGTGGAAGCGCGGCGTCTGACAGCAGTTCCAGGCGCAGGTATACGGTATCAATTGCAAGGGCTTCCTGGTTAACCAGGTCAAGCCACTCGGTATAGCGAGTCACCGATCCCGAAAACGTAAAGGCGAGGAGCAGGCCCATCAGCCCAAACACTGTGGTTTCCAGTGTCTGATGTGTTTTGCCGATGGCTTCTGGATGATGGACAAGGTGATGCAGGCCCAGTCGGCGGCCTAGCTCAAGAAGAAGCAGTATCCCAAAAAAAAGCCCGGCAGAGGTCACCAGGGTAAAAAACGAACGACATGCTTGCAAACTCCTCACTGACCAGAGGTAAATATCCGGTCAGTAGTTTACAGTTTTTCGTTCTGAAAGGCGACTGTTTTCTTTGAAGGCGCCAGGCTTGAATCCCAGCGCCACACGTGAAGTGATGTGCCCGGGCTGTTAGAGGAAACGATCCAGTATTTTTCGGCTGTGGCTATCGAGGGCCGAGCGATCGCGGATCAGGAACTGGATGCCATGGCTGTCTGCGATCAGCAGTGCAGGGGCGGCGAGGCGCCGAATGTCGTCTTCGCCCTTGAGGGTGAATGCGGTCTCGCCTCGGTCGGTTTCGACTTGCCAGGTGCTGGGCGTGGCAAAACTTGATACGTGCAGGATGCGCTTGATTTCAGGCATGAATTCGCGTTTTGCCAGTTCTTCCAGCAGAAGCTGCTTGTTGTCGCCGGTCAACGCTTCCGGATTGGAGATCCAGGCGAGTTCGTGACCATCTACGCTGACAATGGCAATGCCTAGTTGCGGGGCGGTAATCGGGAAGGCGCGGACCGGCACGACGGCGATATGCGCGTCACCTTCAGCCGTAGTGAGGACGAGTTTGCCAAAGGCGTCGCGGTGTAGTTTGAAAGTCAGGTCTTGGCTCATACGATGCTTTCTCCGTCCCAGACAGGCGCATCCGCTTCGTTATCCACGTTGCGGGCCTGTGCCTGATACAGGCGGTAATAAGCGCCTTCTCGCGCCATCAGTTCGTCGTGGTTGCCGACTTCAACCACTTGCCCGCGGTCCATGACCACGAGGCGGTCGGCTTTGCGCAGGGTGGACAGCCGGTGCGCGATGGCAATGGTGGTGCGTCCTTGTACCAGGTTATCCAGCGCTTTCTGGATTTCCTGCTCGGTGGTCGAGTCCACGGATGAAGTGGCTTCGTCGAGGATGAGGATGCGCGGGTCGATGAGCAGGGCGCGTGCGATGGAAATGCGTTGGCGCTCGCCACCGGACAGGGCTTGGCCGCGTTCCCCGACCAGCGAGTCGTAGCCTTGCGGCAGGCGCAGGATGAATTCGTGCGCGTGGGCGGCGCGCGCGGCTGCAATGATTTCTTCCCGCGTTGCATCGGGTTTGCCGTAGGCGATGTTCTCTGCAATGGTGCCAAAGAACAGGAAAGGCTCCTGCAGCACCAGGCCGATATTGCTGCGATATTCCGACACTGGCAGTGCGCGGATATCCACCCCATCCAGGCGGATCGCACCTTCCGAGACATCGTAAAAACGGCAGATCAGGTTAACCAGCGTGCTCTTGCCTGAGCCGCTGTGTCCCACCAGACCGATCATCTCGCCAGGTGCGATGTACAGGTCGAGGCCGCGAATCACGGCGCGATTGCCGTAGCGAAAGCCGATGTCCCGAATATCGATCTGGCCCTTGACCTGCGCAAGGTGGACTGGGTTGGCCGGCTCGGGGACGCTGGAAACGTGGTCCAGAATATCGAAGATGCGCTTGGCGCCAGCCGCGGCTTTTTGCGTCACCGAGACAATGCGGCTCATGGAGTCGAGGCGGGTGTAGAAGCGGCTGATGTAAGCGATGAATGCGGTCAGCACGCCCACCGTGATCTGATCCTTCGAAACCAGCCAGATACCGAACGCCCATACCACCAGCAGGCCGATTTCGGTCAATAGTGAAACAGTCGGCGTGAATAGCGACCAGATCTTGTTCAACCTGTCGTTGACGGCCAGATTGTGCTGGTTGGCAGTGCGGAAACGCTCAGCCTCGCGTTTTTCCTGCGCGAAGGCCTTGACCACGCGCACGCCAGGAATGGTGTCGGCAAGCACATTGGTGACCTCGGACCAGACGCGGTCGATTTTCTCGAAACCGGTGCGCAGCTTGTCCCGCACCACATGGATCATCCAGGCGATGAAAGGCAGCGGCAGCAACGTGACCAGCGCCAGCCAGTGATTGATGGAAAACAGGATGGTCGCCGTCATGATGATCATCAGGACGTCGGTCGCAAAATCCAGCAAGTGCAGCGAGAGGAAGACGCAAATGCGGTCGGATTCGGAGCCGATGCGCGACATCAGGTCGCCGGTACGCTTGCCGCCGAAATATTCCAGAGATAAGCGCAACAAGTGTTCGTAGGTGGTCGTACGCAGATCGGCGCCGATGCGCTCGCTGACCAGTGCCAGGATATAGGTCTTGGCCCATCCCAGGCTCCAGGCCAGCAGTGCGGAGCCCAACAAGCCGCTTAGCAGCCAGGTCACAAGCTCGACATCGATGCGCTGGCCGTTCTGGTAAGGAATGAGCACCTTGTCCATCAACGGCATGGTCAGGTAGGGCGGCACCAGGCTGGCAGCAGTCGAGGCCAGCGTCAGCAGAAAACCCGCCAGCAAGGGGCCGCGATAGGGCTTGGCGAAGCGCCAAAGCCTGAACAGCGTCCAGGTGGAGGGCGGGGTCTGGTTCTCGCGGGTACAGATCGGACATTCATCCTGATCGGCTTCCAGCGGCGCCTTGCACTTGGGGCAGACGGCTTCCAGTTCGTGCGCGACCGGTTGCCCGGTGACATGGCTCTCCAGTTGACGATTGAACTGATCGATCAGGCGCAAGGCGGCGATGTTCTGTCCCAGCGTATAGCGCCAGCTGGCCTGCATGCCCTGATCGTCGACCAGTTCCAGGGTGCCGACACCGGCGTGGTCGTGGTGCAGCATCTGCATCGAGGATGTGTAGGGCCAGTCTTGCCAGTCGGCCGTGGCGTCGGCTTTGGACAGCACGCGTTGGTCAGTGACGAGGATCAGCCCCTGCGAAAAATGCAGTTGCGCGTTCAAGTCGACTTCCAGGCTGGCGGTAACGTTTTCCCCGGCGCGCAGTCGCAGCTGGACTGCGTCGTGCCAGAGGGGGGGCAGGGCGTGTGTGTTCAAGTGTGTATGAGCATTCAGGTTGTTCATCGTGCAGGCCACCAGTATACCTGAGAGCCCATCTTCCCTGAGTTAGAGTTTGGGGCTGTGCCGATTAAGTTTGGTGTAAGCCATTTATTGCAAAATGATAAGATAAACACTTGGCTGCGGGCGTTGCGGAACCTTATTACCGTCACAACATGAAAAACAAACATATAGACATACTTCAGACCATGTATCTGCGTGGTCCCAATATCTGGACTTACCGACCCGTTCTGGAGGCCTGGGTGGATATTGGAGATCTCGAAGACTTTCCGTCCAACACCATCCCCGGATTTAACGAGCGCCTGATCAACTGGCTGCCTTCGCTCATCGAGCATCGCTGCAGCGAGGGCGAACGCGGAGGTTTCCTGCTCAGGCTGAAAGAAGGCACCTGGCCTGGACACATCCTCGAGCACGTCACACTGGAGTTGCAGAATCTTGCCGGGATGCCTGGCGGGTTCGGACGGGCACGCAGCACGTCTCAACGTGGCGTGTACAAAGTGGTCATCCGTGCCTGGCACCCCGAGGTGACGCGCACGGCCTTGCTGGCTGGCCGCGATCTGGTCATGGCCGCAGTCAAGGACGAATCATTCGACGTGGCGGCTGCTGTCAACAAACTCCGTGATTTGGCGGACAGCCTGCTTCTAGGTCCCAGTACTGCCTGCATCGTGGATGCGGCAACCGCCAAGGACAGGCGTATTCCTGCCATTCGGCTTTCGGAAGGCAATCTGGTGCAGCTCGGTTACGGCGCACGGAGTCGCCGCATCTGGACCGCAGAGACGGACTGTACCGGTGCGATCGCCGAGGGAATCTCTCGCGACAAGGATCTCACCAAGAGCTTGCTGCAATCGTGTGGCGTGCCGGTGCCGGAAGGTCAGCTCGTGCACAGTCCGGAAGAAGCCTGGGAAGCGGCTGAGGACTTGGGCCTGCCGGTTGTCGTCAAACCCTCGGACGCCAACCACGGACGTGGCGTTTCGCTGGAGTTGCATGCACGCAAGGACATTGAAGCGGCCTACCATGTCGCCGATGCCGAAGGCAGCGAAGTGATCGTCGAACGTTTTATTCGCGGGGACGAGCATCGCCTGCTGGTCGTCGGTGGCAAGCTGGTGGCGGCCGCCCGGGGCGAAAGTGTTTCCATCGAGGGGGATGGTGTTGCCACCGTGGCCGAACTGATCGAAACACAGCTGAATTCCGATCCTCGCCGTGGCGCCGAAGAAGAGTTCCCGCTGGATATCATCGATCTGGAGCGTCAGCCGTCGACATGCCTGCTGCTCGAGCGTCAGGGCATGCATGCGCAATCGGTCCCGGCGCTGGGCCAGCGTGTGCTGATCGAACGTAACGGCAACATGGCCAATGATGTGACCGGTCAGGTGCATCCCAGCGTTGCAGCAACTGTGGCTCTGGCCGCGCGCGTGGTCGGGCTCGACATCGCGGGCGTGGACCTAGTGGCCGAGGATATTTCTCGTCCGCTGGAAGATCAGGGCGGCGCCATCGTTGAAGTCAACGCCGGACCTGGGTTGCTGATGCATCTGAAACCAGCGCAGGGCGAGCCGCAGCCAGTGGGCCGCGCCATCGTCGATCATCTGTTTCCGGACGGCGAATCCGGCCGGATTCCTGTCGTGGGCATCACCGGTTCACGGGGCAAGAGTACTGTGGCGCATCTGCTGGCCTGGCTGGTACACCTGAGCGGCAAGCACGTGGGCCTGGCCTGCAGCAATGGCCTGTATCTTGATCGACGTCAGGTCGAAAAGGGCGATCGCGCCAATTTTGATGCGGCGGAACGCGTCCTGATGAATCGCATGGTAGAAGCCGCCGTGTTCGAAAATGGCAGCGATACGATACTGAGTGAAGGCCTGGCCTACGACCGTTGCCAGGTGGGTGTCGTCACCAATATCGACCCGTCCAGTCATCTGGGGCGTTACCACATCGATACGCCTGAGCAGGTGTTCAACGTACTGCGCACACAAGTGGATCTGGTATTGCCGAGCGGCGCCGCCGTCCTCAATGCCCATGACGCAATGGCGGTTGAGATGGCACCGCTATGCGATGGGGAAGTGATCTTTTTCGGCATGGACCCCGAGCATCCCGTGATTTCCACGCACCTCGCGCAAGGTCGGCGAGCTGTCTATATCAAGGATGGGCACGTGGTGTTGGCGACCGGCAGCCACGCGGCCTCCAACGCTGACGTTTCCAAGATTCCCATGACAGGCACGGCGTCGGCACGCGAGCAGCTGGAAAACTACCTTGCTGCCATAGGTGCTGCATGGGCGCTCGATATCCACCCGAATGTGATCCGTACTGGCGTCAAAACTTTTGAGGCTGCTGCGGCAGCTGCAACCACAGGAAACTGACCTCGTTTATGCAAGTATCCCGTATCCGTGCACTGCGCGGCCCGAATCTCTGGAGTCGTCACACATCCATTGAAGCCATCGTCGCCTGCTCCGAATCCGAACGCGTCCTGGCAGCCATTCCCGACTTCGAAACGCGTCTGCGGTCCAGATTCCCGCAGCTACGCCTACTGCAACCGTTCCGGCATGATGAAGTGCTGTCCATGGCCCACGCACTTGAGTGCGCCGCCCTCAGCCTCCAGGCCAGTGCCGGTTGCCCGGTAACATTCAGCCGCGCAACGCAAACCATCGAGCCCGGTATCTACCAGGTGGTGGTGGAGTACAGCGAGGAAGCCGTCGGCCGTCTGGCCCTGACGTTGGCGCAGACGCTGTGCGAGTCCGCTGTCGAAGACACGCCTTTCAATCTCGAGGACGCGCTTGCACAACTGCAGGAACTGGATGAGGACGTGCGTCTCGGGCCCAGCACCGGCGCCATTGTGAAGGCGGCTGCAGCGCGTGGCATTCCATTCCGCCGCCTCACCGCCGGGAGCCTGGTGCAATTCGGATGGGGCAGCAAGCAACGTCGCATACAGGCGGCTGAAACCGACCTGACCAGCGCGATCGGTGAATCGATCGCACAGGACAAGGACTTAACCAAACGGCTGTTGCATGCGGCCGGCGTGCCGGTCCCCAACGGGCGCTCGGTGACCGAGGCCGAAGATGCGTGGCAGGCTGCGCAGGAGATCGGCGGGGCGGTCGTGGTCAAGCCGCGTGACGGCAACCAGGGTAAAGGAATTACCGTCAATATCCAGACACAGGAAGCCGTGCTGGCGGCCTTTGCCGCGGCGGCAGAAATCAGCGAAGACGTCATTATCGAGCGTTACCTGCCTGGGCAGGATTTTCGGATGCTGGTGATCGGCAAGCAGTTGGTGGCCGCCGCAAGGCGCGAGCCACCGCTGGTCATTGGCGATGGCGCGCACACCGTGCGCGAACTAGTCGAGCAGGTGAATCGCGACCCGCGCCGCGGCGAGGGGCACGCAACGACGTTGACCAAGATTCGTTTTGACGACATCGCGCTGGCGACGCTGGATCGTCAGGGATACAACGCGGAATCCGTCCCGGCCAAGGGAGCGCGCGTCATCCTGCGCAACAACGCCAACCTGAGTACCGGCGGCACCGCGACGGATGTGACAGACGATGTGCACCCGGAGCTTGCTGCTCGGGCCGTGGCCGCTGCGCAAACGATAGGATTGGATATCTGCGGGATCGACGTCGTGTGCGACAGCGTATTGAAACCCCTGGAAGAGCAGGGCGGCGGGATCGTTGAAGCCAATGCAGCACCGGGTTTGCGCATGCATTTGCAGCCTTCTTACGGCAAGGGGCGCGCGGTGGGTGAGGCCATTGTCGCCAATATGTATGCCCCTGGCGAAGATGGTCGCATTCCTGTGGTGACGGTTGCCGGCACCAACGGCAAGACCACCACGGTACGGCTGACCGCACACATCCTGACGCTGTCCGGCAAGCGTGTCGGCATGACCAATTCCGACGGTGTTTACATCGAAGGCAAACGTATCGATACCGGTGATTGCAGTGGCCCCAAGAGCGCCCGCAACGTACTGATGCACCCCGATGTGGATGCGGCGATTCTTGAGACTGCACGAGGCGGCGTGTTGCGGGAAGGCTTGGCTTTCGACCGCTGCGATGTGGCCGTTGTCACCAATATCGGCATGGGCGACCATCTGGGGCTGAATTACATCAGCACGGTCGAGGACCTGACCGTGGTCAAACGCGTGGTGGTGCAGAATGTGGCACCTCACGGCATGGCTGTGCTGAATGCGGCGGACCCGATGACTGCGCGCATGGCGGATGCCTGTCCGGGCGCTGTGACCTTTTTTGCGCTGGACCGCACCCATCCCGTGATGGCGACGCATCGGGCACAGGGCAAGCGCGTCGTTTACCGCGATGGCGACGAGATTGTGGCAGAGGGGGCAGGGATGGCGCAGCGATTCAAGCTCGCGGACATCCCCATTACCCGAGCGGGTGTGATCGGCTTTCAGGTCGAAAACGCCATGGCCTCCGTTGCTGCCGCATGGGGACTGGGCATCGACTGGGCAACCATACGCAACGGGCTCGCCACATTCGTCAATGACGCGCAAAACGCACCTGGCCGATTCAATACCTTCGACTACAAGGGGGCGACGCTGATCGCCGATTATGGCCACAACCCGGATGCGATCATCGCGCTGGTCGGGGCAATCGAAAACATGCCCGCCAAGCAGCGTATGGTCGTCATCAGTGGGGCAGGCGACCGCCGCGACGAAGACATCCGCCGACAGACGGAAATCCTCGGGGACGCCTTTGATACGGTGCTGCTGTATCAGGACCAGTGCCAGCGCGGTCGCGCCGATGGCGAAGTGCTTGCCTTGCTGCAGCAAGGCCTGAAGGGTGCGCGCCGCACGCGTGCTGTCGATGAGATCACCGGAGAGTTCCTCGCCATAGACACGGCACTTTCCCGTCTCTCATCGGGAGATCTGTGTCTGATCCTGATCGATCAGGTAGACGAGGCGTTGGCCCATATTGCGAAACGGGTAGCGGAGGGCTAAGCGGTCCTTTCAGAACGCCGCTTTCCATACGGATACGCGCTTGGCACCGACAGCAGGCACTAAGCGCGCTCCCTCTTCGATACATTTTGATACAAGCCGGCAGCTCTCAGATAAATAGCGGATACATTCTCCTGCTTTAATGCGCTGCTGAACGTCATTTTGCGTTCGGTTTGCCAACATGGAGGGAATGCGCATGAAAAAGGACGCTGAAAACCGGTTTGAAAAATACGGTGTCTTGATCATGGCGCTTGCGCTGATTTGCATCATGATTGCTTTGCCTGTACTGACCCATGCAGGATGAGGCGTATGCGGGCAGTTCAAGCAATGCGACTTCCCCTCTCACATGGAGCGGCATAAAAATTGGCTGATCTCGCCCCCCCGGAACACATCACGCAGGTATTGATCGTCGATGACGACCACGACATCCGAACGCTGCTTTCAGAGTTTCTTGAGCGCAATGGATTGCGGGTTTTTCAGGCGGGAGACGGCGTGGCCATGTGGGATGCACTCGAATCCCGGCGTGTTGATCTTGTGGTCCTGGATTTGAACCTGCCAGGAGATGACGGCCTTTCCCTGTGCCGGCAACTGCGTGCCAACTCCACGTTGCCCGTCATCATGCTGACGGCCAAAACCAGCCCCATCGACCGCGTGGTGGGCCTGGAGTCGGGCGCTGACGACTACGTGTGCAAGCCATTCGAACCTTTGGAACTGCTTTCCAGAATACGCAGCGTGCTTAGGCGCGTGCACGCCGGTCATGAGATTGAGAATACGAACCAGGAAGTGACCAGGATTCATTTTGCGGGAAGAATTCTCGATCTGACGGCCCGCCATCTGGTCAACGAAAATGGGGTCATCGTGTCGCTATCGGGCGCTGAATTCCGGTTGTTGCGTATCTTCCTTGAACACCCCAATCGTGTATTGAGCCGCGACCAATTGATGGATCTGATCCATGGTCGTGACACCACCCCGTTTGACCGCTCGATCGACCTTCAGGTCAGTCGTTTACGACAACGGGTCGAGGGCGACACCAAGTCGCCGACCATCATCAAGACCGTACGCAATGAAGGCTATGTTTTGTCGGCATCTGTAAAGGTGGATAGAAATTGATCAAGCGACTCCTGGGCTCCATGACCAGCAGAATATTCCTGATTCTGGTGGGGGGGACGATCATTTCCGGCGCGCTGGTGATGACGCTGGCCGACTACGAGCGCAAGGACATGGCAACCCAGATTCGGTCTCGCCATGCCGCTGAGAAGGTGGAGCAGGTGATCTTGACGCTGGAAGAGGCGCCACTTTCGTCCAGAGCAACGATGGCCGGGATACTTGAGAAATCCGGTGTGCGTATTGATATGAGCAATTCCACGACAGTGATTGGAAAGTCAAACGTCACCGAGTTCTCGGCAGCCCTCGCTCATATTTTTGGCGGCACACGGGCCATCAGCGCCTACGAGCGCGAGGCTGCAGACTGCCCAGTGCGGAGTGGCGAGCCCAAAAGAGCGGATGAGGTCAGGCATTGCCAAACCGTGATTACCACGCTCAAGGATGGGACGCCGTTGCGATTGGATGTCGCCTATCGTGAGGCTCCGCCGCCGCCTTTACGCGGGCCGTTTCTTTACAACATTATTGTTTTTCTTCTTGGAATTTCCGCACTCGCCCTGGTGGTTTCCTACATCGCTACCAAGCCGTTACGCCATCTGGCAAGTGCGGCCAAGGATTTCGGGATGCACATTGAGCATCAGCCATTGCCTGAGGACCAAGGCCCCGTCGAAGTGCGAGACGCCTCTCAAGCGTTCAATAGCATGCAGTCCAATATCCGCAATCACATTCAGGAGCGGACTTATATGCTTGCGGCCATTGCGCATGATTTGCAAACGCCGCTGACGCGGTTACGCCTCCGCCTGGAAAAAGTGGGAGATGAAACCTTGCGTGCCCAATTGGTGGCCGACCTGACCGCGACGCAGGCGATGGTCAGAGAGGGGCTGGCATTTGCGCAAAGCCTCAACGACCAGGAGCATTTCGAGCGTGTCGATCTGGATTCGCTGATCGAGGCCATCTGCAACGATGCCGCCGATGCCGGTGGGGAAGTGACGTTCAACGGCGATGGCGGAAAACCGGTCATGGCCTATCCGCATGCGCTGCGCCGCTGCGTTTCCAATCTGCTGGACAACGCACTCAAATATGGGCGTTTTGCCCACGTCAGCGTGAAGCGTGAGGCAGCGAAGGCCATTGTCACCATCACGGATGGCGGCCCCGGGATTCCTGAAGATCAATTGGAAACGGTGTTCCAGCCGTTTAAAAGGATGGAAGGCTCCCGCTCCAGGGAGTCCGGGGGGACCGGCCTGGGGTTGACGATCGCGCGCATCATTGCGGCCAAGCATGGTGGCACACTGAGGCTCAGTAACATGGGAGCCGCTGACCTGGGGCTGGTTGCGACGCTGGAGTTGCCGATTTTGTGATGCCGGGCACTAACCGTGCTTATCGTGGTCTATACGGTCGGGTAGTCAGTGCCATCTGGTTACAAGACGATACAAATCAGTCGGTTTCTGAAAACAAGCAGATACAACCAAACCCTAGTATTTAGCCTACAGGCATCGGGAAGCTCCTGATGCCTGAATTAGCAAGGAGTATGTCATGAGAAAAAGTCGATTATTGTGCACATTGCTGATGCTCGTTGGTCTTGCCGCGAGCGGTCTCGCTCAGGCAGATCACCATGGGCACGGTGGTGTTGGATTCTATTTTGGCGTGCCGTATCCGCACGCTTACTATCCATCACCGTACTACTATCCCTATCCGCCTTATCCGTATTACCCGCCCATCGTGACCGTACCCGCACAGCCGCAGGTTTACATCGAACAGGGCAATCCGCAACCCGCGCCACAGGTTTCCCCGGCGCCGCAAGCTGGCAACTATTGGTATCACTGCGACAATCCGGACGGCTATTACCCCTATATCAAGGAATGCCCTGGCGGTTGGCAGAAGGTTGCGCCTACGCCGCCTCCGCAGCCGCAGCCGCAGTAAGGAGAACGTCATGTTGATGAGAAATTACACAACCGCCTCTGTTCTGGCTGCGACGCTGGTGCTGAGTGCTTGTGCGTCAGTTCCTACTGGCCCCAGCGCGATGGCCTTGCCTGGAACCGGTAAAAGTTTCGATCAGTTCAGAGGGGACGATAGTAGCTGCCGGCAGTACGCAAGAGAACAGATCGGCGGTACGACAGCTACCCAGGCCTCAAATGACAGCCTGGCCAAGACGGCCGTCCTGGGCACGGCTGTGGGCGCTGCTGTGGGTGCTGCAGCAGGCGGCGGAAGAGGCGCGGGAGTGGGCGCCGCGACTGGGCTGCTGGTCGGCAGCCTGATCGGCGTTGATGAAGCGGATGCATCCTCTTACGGAGCGCAACGCAAGTACGACAATGCCTACATCCAATGCATGTACGCCAAGGGGCATCGCGTACCGGTTTCAGGCCGCCTCATGTCCCCGCAGGCCCCTGTCAGCTATCCGGCGCCTGTGACGCCAGCCGGGTATCTACCGCCACCACCGCCTCCAGGTTACGTGCCTCAGTAGCCTGCTGGACAGTGGATATACGGCAAGCGTTGCCAGAGCAGCGGCAACAATTGCCGCATATCTACCAAGTCATTTATTTTTTGTGAGTGGTTGATTGCCATTGGCGCCTAGATACAAGCAACGGCGCCATTTTCTTGCTTGGTATTCTTGATACATTTCGATACGTTTTGATACAAGAATTGGCTCAATTCTCGCTTCTAGATGACCGCTAACAATCTAGATGTATTTTTTAATTTGAATCTATGGGAGGGTCTTATGACTACAATTGGCGGTGTTATCGGCAATGCGCTGAATATCGGTCAGGTCAGTTCTACCAGAAGCAGTGCACGTACAGGTGCAGATAGCGATGGCGATAATGACGGCAGCCGCGTTGGCGGAAGCACAGGCGCAAGTAAGGGAGGTTTTTTCGCTTCAGCGATTTCCCAGGCGCTGTCACAGCTTGGTGTCCCGGCTTCTACGGCCAGTAGCAGCAACGGTGGAAGTTCATCGTCGACAAGCAGCGATCCGCAGCAGGCGATCAGCACCTTCATGCAAGATCTTTTTGCGTTGCTGCACGCTCAGGGCAACTCCTCTGCCTCAACTGGGGCCTCTGGCGGTACTGATAGCGATGGCGACAATGATGGCAGCGGTTCAGCTGCGGCCACAGGTGCGACAGGCACTGGACATCATCATGGCGGCGGGATTCAGAGCAAACTGCAGAATCTGATCCAGCAGCTTTCCTCCGCGAGTGCCTCGACAGGAACAAGCGCAACAGGAAGCAGCAGTGCGACGGATGCCTCTATCGCAACCTTGCAGCAGGATTTTCAAACCTTGCTCAGTTCTACTGGGGCAACCGGGAGTCAGACATCACTGACCAGTTTCTTGCAGGCGATATCGCAAAATCTGCAGGGTAGCAATCCCGGGATGAACATCAGCACCAATGCCTAGCTGATACTGTATTGTCGATCAACGGTCAGCCTGCAATCGAGGCTGACCGTTTTTATTGGAAATACAGCATCGCTACGTTGGTCTGTCGTCCCACTTCCAGTTACATTCAGTTGTTTTAATAATACGTGTCATGGCGTATAACATGACGATGCGTCTGTGTTATCGGAGCTATCAAGACAGGCGTGGCCGGCACCTTGGGTGATAGCCGGTTGACCTGAAAAGTTGATCAAATGAAATTAGGTATTACTGGAACTAATCATCTTATTCTATTGACATTATTCGTTTTTATTTCGAGTAATGCGTGGGGTGGCACGGACTGGCAAGACCCGTTTGACACAGGGCACCTTGCCGCGCCCAGCCCGTTGGGCAGCTTGAAAACGGCAGTGTCCGAGCCCTGTACGAACACTGCCATGACCTCGCCGCTAGCGTTGGGCGATGTGGTCGACCGTGTGCTTTGCCACAACCCGCAAAGCAGCCAGGCTTGGGCGAATGCGCGATACCAGGCCGCACAGGTCGGGGTTGCGCAAGCGCCTTTCCTTCCCAGCGTCAGCGTGAACGGTGCCGCTGCCAGAAACGTGATCAATGGGCCGGGGATAGATAGCAGCTACAACAGCCTCTCTGCCGGCGTGAGCCTGTCGTACCTGCTCTATGATTTCGGCGGCCGCGATGCGGCACTCGATAATGCGCGCCAACTCTTTGCCGCCGCGTCGGCCACGCAGGACAGTGTGGTGCAGAATCTTTTCCTGACGGCGATTCAGGGCTATTACCAGGTCAACGCGACCGCATCGGCCCTGGCCTCGACCCTGGAGGCAGAGCGCGCAGCCAAGGCCAGCCTGGATGCAGCCACGGCGCGCTACAAGTCTGGTGTGGCAACGCCCGCCGACAAGCTGCAAGCGCAGACGGCCTACTCGCAGGCGGTGTTGAACCGTATCCGGGCCGACGGCGACCTGAAAACGGCACGCGGCAATCTGGCCAACCTGATGGGCTGGGATGCCAACCGTGACTTTGTGTTGCAGCCCGTTGCGGCGTCACCCGCGTACGAGCAATTCCAGAGCAATGTGGGTGACATGATTGCAGAAGCACGTCGCCGTCGACCTGACCTGGCAGCAGCGGAAGCCCAGGTCAAGGCCGCGGATGCCAGCATACGTACGGTTGAAGCTGCGGGTAAACCCAGCTTTTCATTGACGACCAACCTGAGTTACCTGGACAAGCAATTTGGAGATGCCACCAAAACCGGTGCCATCGGCGTGAACGTCACGATCCCGCTGTTTACGGGTTTTTCCAACACCTACAAGATCCGCGCAGCGCAGGAACAGGCGCGTTCCAGCGAGGCCGCGCGCGATCAACTTAATCTGCAAGTCGCCCTGGATGTCTGGAAAGCCTACCAGAGCCTGCAAACCGAAACCCAATCGGTCCAGAGCAGCGGCGATCTGGTCAGCAGTGCGGCGCAAAACGCCGATGTTGCGCTGGGGCGCTACAAGGCGGGCGTAGGCAATATCATCGACCTGATTACGGCCCAATCCGCCCTGGCCAGTGCCCGGTCGCAGCAGATACAGGCAACCTTCAACTGGGACATCGCACGCGCCAGCCTGGCTTATGCTATGGGGCAACTCGATGATACCCACGTAGTAACCACGGAAAAAAATCCATGAACGTACGCAAATTACTGTTGAGCCGCAGCACGCTGATCGTGTTGCTGATTGCCGCAGCAGCAGGCGGCTATGTCTATTATCAGCGCAGCCATCCTGCCAGCAAGGATTCGACCTATCGTACCGAAGTCATCGATACCGGGGACCTGGTGCAAACCGTTGCCGCGAATGGCACCCTGAACCCCGTGACCCTGGTCAGTGTCGGCACCCAGGTGTCGGGCACGGTGCGCAAGCTGCATACGGATTTCAACCAGGAAGTGAAGCAGGGGCAGGTGCTGCTGGAACTGGATGACGCGATCTACGCCGCGCAGGTCATGCAGAGTGAGGCCAATGTGCGCAATCTCCAGGCCTCGCTGGATCTGGCCCGTGCCAACGAGGCCAGGACGCAAAGCCTGTTTGCGCAGGAATATGTGTCGCGACTTGAATTCGACCAGGCCATTCAGTCCAGAAAATCGGCTGAAGCCCAGGTCGATCAGGGGCGTGCGCTATTGGCGCGGGACCGCGCCAATCTCAACTACACGGTGATCCGCTCGCCGGTGGCAGGCGTGGTCGTCGCGCGCCAGGTGGATGTCGGCCAGACCGTTGCCGCCAGTTTTCAGACGCCTGAGTTGTTCAAGATTGCGCAAGACCTGTCCAAGATGCAGATCCACTCCAATTTCGCCGAGGCGGACGTGGGCCACATCAAGGTCGGGATGGCCGCCAATTTCAGCGTGGATGCTTTCCCCAGCCGCAAATTCAAGGCCATCGTGCACGAGGTACGGCTCAACCCAACGGTGCAGCAAAATGTGGTGACCTATGACGTTGTGCTGGACGTGGCGAATCCTGAACAGATCCTGCTGCCGGGAATGACGGCTTATGTCAGCATCGTATTGAGCGAAAAGACCAATGTGCTACGGGTCACGAACACGGCACTTCGTTACCATCCAGCGCAGGACGAGGCCAAAAAGCCGGCCAAAGCAGAACGCAAGAAGGGTGATGCCGCCAACCGTAAGTTGTACGTGCTGCGCGCCGGCAAACCCGTGGCCGTGACGGTCCAGCTGGGGATTACCGATAATCGCTATACCGAAGTGGTGTCGGGCGAGATCAAGGCAGGTGAGCTGGTGATCGTCGGCGACGCCACGCCGCAAGCCGAAGGCGGCAACGCGGGTGCGCCGCGCATGAGGCTATTTTGATGCCAACGGATGCGCTGATTTCGATTAGCCATTTATACAAGCAATACGAAACCGCCGCCGGACCGGTGCCGGTGCTGCACGATATTGCACTGGAGATCTACAAGGGGGAGTTCGTCGCCATCATGGGACCTTCCGGCTCCGGCAAGTCGACCTTCATGAACATCCTGGGCTGCCTCGACATTCCGACGTCTGGCCAATATCGCCTGCAAGGCGCCGATGTTGGCAGCCTGAGCAACGATGCCTTGGCACGGTTGCGCAATCAGGTCATCGGCTTCGTCTTCCAGGGCTTCAACCTGCTGCCGCGTGCCAATCTGGAAACCAATGTCGCGTTGCCGCTGCTGTACGCACGCGTGGGTAAAGCCGAACGCCTGGAACGTGCGCGGCATTACCTGAACGAAATGGGATTGGGTAAGTATTGCAAGTCACTCCCCAGCAACATCTCAGGCGGGCAGCAGCAACGCGTGGCGATTGCGCGTGCATTGGCGGGCAAGCCCAGCCTAATTCTGGCCGACGAGCCGACCGGCAATCTGGATACCCAGACCAGCCGCGAGATCATGGATATTTTCACGCGACTGAACGAGGAAGAGGGCATCACCATTATCCTGGTGACCCATGAGCCGGACATTGCCCAGTATGCCAAGCGACTGGTCCGTTTCGTCGACGGCAAGATCGTCCATGATGGCGGGGTGGAAGCCGCCAGCCTGGATCATGAACCGCAGGAGGCGCCATGATAGGTGTGATGCTGGGAGAGGCCTGGCATGCCATGGGCGCCAACCGCATGCGCACTTTCCTCACCATGCTGGGGATGGTGATCGGCGTCGGTGCAGTCATCGCCATGATGGCAATCGGGCAGGGTGTGAAGGACTCCGTCAACGAGTCCATTTCCTCCATGGGCAGCAATTTGTTTATCGTGGTGTCCGGCTCGACCACTTCGGGCGGGATGCGCATGGGCGGCGGTGCGGCGCCAACGCTGACGCTCGGTGACGCGCAGTCTATTGCCGAGTTGCCCAGTGTCCGGGCGTCCGCCCCCGTCATCGGCGGGTCGGCGCAGGTGGTCCATGGCTCGGCAAACTGGAGCACCTCGGTGTCCGGAGTCACGCCGGATTATCTGGACGTGGCGGCCTGGCAGATCGCCGAAGGGGCCTGGATCTCCGACACCGATACACGGTCTGCCACACGCGTGGCAATCATCGGGCAAACCGTGGCCCAGAACCTGTTTGGCGACGAAGACCCCATCGGTCAGACCATACGCATCAAGCAAAGTCCGTTTACCGTCATCGGCGTGCTGGTGGGCAAGGGGCAGTCGCTCGATGGCCGCGACCAGGATGACACCATCCTAGTGCCTCTGCGTACGGCGCAACGCCAGTTGTTCGCACAACAGTTCCAGAACGCCGTGCGCAACATCATGGTGCAGGCGACTTCTGCCGCGGTCATGCCGCAGGCGGAAAAAGACATGAACGAATTGCTGCGCCAGCGCCACCGCCTGCGGGAAGGCGCGGACGATGACTTTACCGTACGCAACCTGACTGCCATGGCCAAGATGGCATCGCAGACGGCGCAAATGATGTCCATGCTGCTGGGGGCGATCGCATCGATCTCACTGGTCGTCGGTGGCGTCGGCATCATGAACATCATGCTGGTCTCGGTCACGGAGCGGACGCGCGAAATTGGCATCCGCATGGCGATCGGTGCACGGCGTCAGGATATTCTTATGCAATTCCTGCTGGAAGCTATCAGCATCTCGGTGGCGGGCTGCATGGTCGGCGTGGCGCTGGGCGTTGGCGCGGCGCTGCTGGTCAATCATCTCACGCAGACGCCTGTGGTCATCACCTTGAGTTCCATCGTGATGGGGTTTGCGGTGGCGACGGCGGTGGGCGTCTTCTTTGGCTATTATCCTGCCCACCAGGCGGCAAGACTGCGGCCGATCGAGGCGCTCAGGCACCAGTAGCGTTAGGCGCGAGCTTCCTGGCGACTTCCAACAAGGCGTCGCGCGTCAGGCTATCGAGCTTGATGCGAGGCGCTTGCGGCAGCCGCGTGTAATGATGATCCATGGAGCGGAAATACGCCGGATCGTAGTGCCTGACCAGGAGGTCTTCGACCAGCCCGCTGAACGCCCCGCTGCGTGCCATGGTGGCCCATTCCGCAAGGTGGGCCTTGCCATAGAGATTTTTCAGGACTTCCAGCTGGGTCACCAGGCGCTCGGGCGCATCGAGATAGAAGGCGTAGTCCTCGAGCAGAAACCTGACCCGTTCCGCCAGTGGCACTTCAAGAAACAGGCAGGCGCTTTCGTGCATCCTGCGACACAGCGCATCCGGCAGGGTGATGAAGCCGATGCGATTGCTTTCCGCCTCCACGTAGACCGGTCTGGTGCGGTCCAGGCCCGTCAGATCCTGCAGCAGCAATGAGTCAAACCACTTCTGCGAGGGCTGCGGTTGATCGGGCAGCCTGCCCAGCACGGAGCCGCGGTGACTGGCCAGCGCCTCCAGGTCGAGAATCTGATGGCCAGTCTCGGCCAACGCTGTCAGCAGCCGGCTTTTCCCACAGCCGGTTGGGCCGCATATTATTATAAAATCAATGGATTGCGGAATACTGTTAAGTTGTTGCAAGACATCGCGACGGTACGATTTATAGCCGCCTTCGAGCTGATGCGCGCCCCAGCCGATCTGGGTGAGGATGATGTTCAGTGAGCCGCTGCGCTGGCCGCCACGCCAACAGTAGATCAGCGGTTTCCATGCCTTGGGGCGATCATGAAAAACCTGCTCCAGCAGCCGTGCAATGTTTTTCGAGATCAGGGCCGCGCCGACCTTGCGTGCCTCAAACGGCGAGACCTGCGTGTACAAGGTGCCGACCGTCACGCGCTCTTCGTCGCTCAATACCGGGCAATTGATGGCGCCGGGAATGTGGTCCTCTGCGAACTCGGCCGGGGTGCGGACGTCGATGATCTCGTCAAAGTCGAGCAGCTGTGCTACGTTGGCGGTCCTCAGATACATCGATGATCACATGTCCGAAATTAAACTCACCCAATTGTCTCACGGTGGCGGATGCGGCTGCAAAATTGCGCCGGCCGTCCTCCAGTCCATCCTAGGCGATGTGAAGGAGAAATTGCCATTTCCCAATCTGCTGGTCGGCACGGAAACCAGTGACGACGCCGCTGTCTACAAGCTGAATGACACGCAGGCCATCGTCGCCACGACCGACTTCTTCATGCCCATCGTCGATGATCCGTTCGACTTTGGCCGTATCGCAGCGACCAATGCGCTCTCCGATATTTATGCCATGGGGGCAACGCCCATCATGGCGCTGGCCGTCGTCGGCATGCCGATCAACGTACTGCCGGTCGAAGCCATACGCGGCATCCTCGACGGCGGTGCCAGCGTGTGCAGGGCGGCGGGCATTCCCTTGGCTGGCGGCCACTCCATTGATTCGCCAGAGCCGATCTACGGTCTGGTCGGCCTGGGTGTCGTGCACCCGGACCAACTCAAAAAGAATAGCGATGCCAAGGCCGGGGACGTGCTGATCCTCGGCAAGGGCATCGGTATCGGCGTGCTGGCGCAAGCGTTGAAAAAAGGCGTGCTGTCGGCCTCCGGCTATCAGGAGCTGATCGCGACCACGACCCAGCTCAACGTGGTGGGAAGTCAGTTGGCCGGAATGCCCAGCGTTCACGCCCTGACTGACGTGACGGGGTTTGGCCTGGCCGGGCATCTGCTGGAAATGTGCCGTGGCGCAAACCTCACGGCTGAGCTTGTGTTCGATGACATTCCCATCCTCGCGCATGCCTTGCCTTTGGCCAAGGAAGGCTATGGCCCGGGGGCCATCGACCGCAATCTTGCCAGTTATGGCCACGACATCGACTTTGGCGCCGGGCTGGAAACCTGGCAACGGCGCCTGTTGGCCGATGCGCAGACCAGCGGCGGCTTGCTCGCGGCAGTCTCCCCTGAATCCGCAGATGCGGTGCTGGCCGCCTATCATCAGGCCGGCTTCACGCAAGCGGCCATGATCGGCCGTCTGCATGCGGGTAGTGCGACTGTGGTCGTGCGCTAACAGGTAAAATAGCGCCCATGACAGCGATCCACCTTCTTCCCGACCACCTCATCAGCCAGATTGCCGCGGGGGAAGTGGTCGAACGACCAGCTTCTGCGCTGAAAGAACTGCTCGAAAACAGTCTGGATGCCGGTGCGGATGAGGTGACGGTCATGCTGCTGCAAGGGGGCGTCAAGCAACTGCGCGTTGCCGACAATGGGCACGGTATCGCGCCCGACGAACTGACGCTGGCTTTGACGCGCCATGCCACCAGCAAAATCGCCAGCCTGGATGACCTGGAGCGTGTCGCCAGCCTGGGGTTCAGAGGAGAGGCGCTGGCCAGTATCGCCTCGGTTTCGCGTACCAGTATCGCCAGCCGCATCCAGGGCGAACGCCACGCCTGGCGCATCGCCGCAGAGGGCGGCAACCTGACGCCGCGCGAACCTGCAGCGCTGGATGTCGGCACGGTCATTGAAGTCAACGACCTCTATTACAACACCCCGGCCAGGCGCAAATTCCTGAAAACCGAAGGCACCGAATACGGCCATTGCGAAGAGGCGTTCAAGCGTATCGCCCTGTCGCGCCCACAGGCCGGATTCATGCTGCAGCACAATGGCCGCGCGCAGTGGCGATTGAGTGCCGGCGAGCCGCAAAAACGTTTTGCCGAGGTACTGGGCGATGATTTCGCCGAACACGCGCTGCTGCTGGATGAATCCGCCGCAGGATTGCGTCTGTGGGGGATGGCCGCCAAACCGGCGTATTCCAAGCTCTCTCGCGACGCCCAGTATTTCTACGTCAACGGCCGCTTCATCCGCGACAAGCTGGTCGCGCACGCCATCCGTCAGGCCTATCAGGACGTGTTGCATCATGAGCGCCACCCGGCGTTTGTCCTGTTCTTCGAGCTGGATCCGTCTCTGGTAGACGTCAATGTGCACCCGACCAAGACCGAGGTGCGTTTCCGCGATTCGCAGGCGGTGCACCGTTTTATTTTTCATGCCTTACACAAGGCGCTCTCCAGCCCGGTCGGCGTGGCGAGCCCCGTTGCCGAGCCGCAGCAGCAGGCCAGTCCGTTCCAGCCGTTTTACCCAACCTACCAGCCACAAATCCCGTTGCGGGCGGAGGAGGGGCTGGGCTTTTACCAGACCCTGTTCGGCGCGCCGCCTGTTTCGCCTGTGGCCATGCCGGCCGCACCCGCACCCGATCAGTCGAAGGAATATCCGCTGGGTTTCGCCATCGCGCAGCTGCACGGCGTCTATGTGCTGGCCCAGAACGCATCGGGCCTGGTGGTCGTCGACATGCATGCCGCACACGAACGCATCATGTATGAACGACTCAAGAGCGCGCTGGATAGCCAGAGTATCGCCACGCAACCCTTGCTCATCCCGGTAAGTTTTCACGCCGACCGGCTGGAAGTCGCCACGGCAGAAGAGCAGGGCACCGTGCTGCGCGACCTGGGCTTCGAAATTGCCGTGCTGTCGCCCACCACGCTGGCGGTGCGTGCAGTGCCGCTGATGTTGAAGGACTCGGATGCCGTTGCCCTGGCGCGCGCCGTGCTGGCGGACATTCGTGAGTTCGGCGGCAGCCGCGCCCTGACTGAGCGCCGCAACGAAATGCTGGCCACCATGGCATGTCATTCCGCCGTGCGCGCCAACCGTAGCCTGACCGTGACGGAAATGAACGCCCTGTTGCGCGACATGGAGGCGACCGAGCGCTCCGACCAGTGCAATCATGGCCGTCCCACCTGGTTTCAGGTCAGCATGGCAGATCTCGACAAGATGTTCATGCGAGGGAAATGAGCTTTTCTACACCATGCCTGCTGAACCGTTTTCCAATCACGTGAACGCATGAAAACCAGCTATCGTCTGAGCCGGGAGTCATTGGGGCTGTTGCTGTGGCCGGCACACCACATGCCGCTGCTGGCCTCGCAACGCGCGGCGATGATTCTCAACCGCGTGCGCATCATCGCTTTGTGCTTTGCGCTGCTGACGAGCGCGTGGATCGTGGTCGACCTGGTGTTGCTGCCTTGGCCGATCTGGGCCAAGCTGGCCATCGGCCGGCTGGTTGCGAGCCTGGCGTTCCTGTCGCTGGGCTTTGCATATCGTGCTTCCAGCCGCATCCGCGATGCCTATCTGGCCCTGATCGCCTTGTTTGCCATCCCCATCGCCTTTTACGCGTTCTCTTATGTGCTCTTGCTCGGTCAGCCGCTGAACACCCTGTCTTCCGTGCTGACTGCGGTGTATGCCTTTTTGCCGCTCATCATTCTGGCGGGCCTGGGGATTTTTCCGCTGACGGCGCTGGAAGGCGCAGTGTTTTCAGCCCCGGTGCTGGCGGCAGAAGTGCTGGCTGGTGCGCTGGGGCTCAATATGCTGAGCCTGGGGCTGACCATAGGCACCGTATGGCTGTCGATGATGCTGGCCATCGTGGCCACCCTGTGCGGCATGAGCCAGCTTGAGTTCATCATCCAGCTGGTCAGGCAAGCCATCCGCGACGGATTGACCGGCTGCTTTACCCGCAGCAGTGGAGAAGAGTTGCTGGAGCTGCAATTCATCGCCACCTCACGCAGCGGGACGCCCATGTCAATCGCGTTTATCGATCTCGATAACTTCAAGCAGATCAACGATGCCTACGGCCATGAGGCCGGGGATCAGGCCCTGGCCGATGCCAGCAAGCAATTGCGCGCGGTCATCCGTTCTGGCGACATGCTGATCCGCTGGGGCGGCGAGGAGTTTGTCATGCTGCTGCCGGGCGCCACGGTGGACGAGACCCGGCAGATCCTGACTAGGCTGCGGGCCAATGGCCTGGGGCAACGGCCGGATGGCAGTCTGCTGACGGCCAGTATCGGCGTCGCAGAGCGCCTCCAGGACCAGGCCGAAAATAGCCAGGTGCTGATCCAGTTGGCCGACCAGCGCATGTATCGCGCCAAAGCCGGTGGCAAGGACGGGATGGTATTCCATGAATAGCGCGCGCATCGCATTTGCCAGCTTTATCGGTACCGCGATCGAGTTCTACGATTTTTACATCTACGGCATGGCGGCAGCGCTGGTGATCGGCCCGGTGTTTTTCCCGCACGATGCCCCTGCAGCGCAATCGCTGAATGCCTTTTTGACGTTTGGTCTGGCTTTTCTGGCGCGCCCTCTGGGGGCCGCGCTGTTCGGGCATTTCGGCGATCGCATTGGCCGCAAGACCACCCTGGTGGCCTCGCTACTGGTGATGGGCGTTTCCACGACCTTGATCGGGCTGCTGCCGGGCTATGAGACGCTGGGGACATGGGCACCGTTGTTGCTGTGTCTGCTGCGATTCACCCAGGGCATAGGCCTGGGCGGCGAGTGGGGCGGTGCCGCACTGCTGGCCACGGAAAACGCGCCCGAAGGACGGCGCGGCTGGTTCGGCATGTTTCCGCAGCTGGGACCACCGGTCGGCTTTCTGCTGGCCACAGCGAGCTTCCTTTTGCTTGCTTACGGATTGGATGACGCGCAATTTCACGCATGGGGATGGCGCATACCGTTCATTGCCAGTGCCGTGCTGGTGGTCATCGGCCTGTACGTGCGAATGAATCTGGCCGAAACGCCCGTATTTTCCATGACGCTGCAGCGCCATGCGCAAAACCGCTTGCCCTTGGCTGAATTGCTGCGCCAGCATCTGCGGCCCTTGCTGCTGGGGGCGATGGCGATGGTGGTGTGCTACGCGCTGTTTTATATCGCTACCGTGTTTTCCTTGAGTTATGGCACCACCACGCTAGGCATTCCGCGTTCACGGTTTCTCGGCATGCTGTGCGTTGCCGTGGTCTTCATGGCGGTGGCAACGCCGCTTTCGGCCATGGCTGCCGACCGCTACGGGCGCCGCCCGGTCCTGATCGCAGCCAGCAGCGCCGCGCTGCTGTCCGGCTTTGCCCTGGGCCCGATGCTGGGCAGCGGCGACACGCTGCAAATCACCGTATTCCTCGCGCTGCAACTGTTCCTGATGGGGGCTACTTTTGCTCCCATGGGCGCCTTGCTGCCGGAGCTTTTCCCGACGCAGGTGCGTTATACCGGGGCTGGGGCGGCCTACAACCTGGGAGGCATTCTCGGCGCCTCGTTTGCACCGTATATAGCCCAGAAACTGGTGGCACAGGGTGGCTTGGCCTGGGTCGGCGGCTATGTGTCGGTGGCAGCGGGCATCAGCCTGCTGGCGGTGCTGGCCATGCACGAAACGCGGGGCAGGCATCTCTGATGACCCAGTTGCCGCCTGCAATTTTTCTCATGGGGCCGACGGCCAGCGGCAAGACCGGGCTGGCGGTCGAACTGGCCCAGCGCTTGCCGATCGAGCTCATCAGCGTCGATTCCGCACTGGTCTACCGGGGCATGGATATCGGTTCGGCCAAGCCTGATGCGGCCACGCTGGCCAGGGCGCCGCACTTTCTCGTTGACGTGATCGATCCCACGGAGAGCTACTCGGCTGCACAGTTCCGCAATGACGCATTGCAGCTGATGGGGGAGATCACCGCGCGTGGGAGTATTCCCGTCCTTGTGGGTGGAACTATGTTGTATTTCAATGCATTACAGCATGGAATGAATAATCTACCTGAGGCCAATGCCGAGGTAAGAGCCGCCATCGACGCCCGCGCAGCACGCGATGGTTGGCCAGCGCTGCATGCCGAACTCGCCAGCATCGACCCGGCGACAGCTGCCCGACTCATGCCCAATGATGCCCAACGCATCGAACGTGCGCTCGAAATCTGGCAGCTCACGGGCAAGCCTATGTCGGTACTGCTGGAACAGGATGAACGCAGCGCGTTGCCTTACCGCTTGCTTAAAATCGCGCTGCTGCCATCGGAACGCAGCGTGCTGCATCAGCGGATTGCCGACCGTTTCGACGAGATGCTCCACATGGGCTTGCTCGAAGAGCTGACGCGCTTGCGACAGCGTTACCCGACCTTGACGCCAGATCTGCCTTCCATGCGCTGCGTCGGTTATCGCCAGGCCTGGCAGTATCAGGCGGGTGAGATTGATCGTACTGAATTGCGCGAAAAAGGGATTGCCGCAACACGACAGCTGGCCAAGCGGCAGATGACGTGGTTGCGGGGGATGGACGATGTCGAGGTGCTGGACTGCCTGGCGCCGGAGCTGCTGGAAGAAGTGACGCAGCGCGTAGCCGCATGCAATTATTTTAATTCAACGGGTTAACACGCTTTCTTCAGTGCGCGCATGAGCTTTCATGCCTGCTTAAAGGGTGTTGATGCGATGACCGGCTTCTACACACTCTTGCAGCGAAGCGACCAGCGCAATGCGGATAAAGCCGGCGCCGGGATTCACGCCGTGCGCTTCCCGTGCCAGGAAACTACCCGGCAACACCGTAATGTTGCAGTCGCGGTACAGGCGCTGTGCCAGCGCGGTATCGCTGCCGGAGGTGCGTGCCCATAGGTAGAAGGCCGCGTCTGGCAGATCGACATCCAGCACGTTCTGCAGCATGGGGGTGACGGTCCTGAATTTCTCCACATACAGACGGCGGTTTTCCTGCACATGGGCTTCATCATTCCAGGCCGCCGCGCTAGCAGCCTGGATGGCGGGATTCATGGAGCAGCCGTGGTAGGTGCGGTAGAGCAGGAATTTCTCGAGGATCTTTTCGTCGCCCGCCACAAAGCCGGAGCGCATGCCCGGCACATTGGAGCGCTTGGACAGGCTGCTGAACATGACCACGCGTTCGAAGCTGCGGCCGAGCTGGTGCGCGGCTTGCAGGGCACCGATGGGCGGGTTGGCCTCGTCGAAATAGATCTCGGAATAACATTCGTCCGATGCAATGACAAAACCGTATTTGTCGGACAAGGCAAAGATTTCGCGCCAGTCGTCCAGCCCCATGACCTTGCCAGTCGGGTTGCCTGGCGAGCAGACGTACACCAGTTGGGTGCGATTCCACACGGAGTCAGGCACGCCGGCGAAATCCATGCGCAGGCCATTTTCCGGCAACGTATTGAGGTAGTAGGGCTCGGCACCGGCCAGCAGCGCGGCGCCCTCGTAAATCTGATAAAACGGGTTGGGGCTGATGACCACGGGATTCGGCCGGCTGGGGTCGATCACCGCCTGTGCAAAGGCGAACAAGGCCTCGCGGCTGCCGTTGACGGGAATGATCGCCCGCTCGATATCCGGTGCAGGAATGCCGTAGCGCCGCGCCATCCAGTTGGAAATCGCCGTCCTGAGCTCGGCGCTGCCCAATGTCGTGGGATAATTCGCCAGGCCGCCAAGATTGCGCGTCAGCGCCTCCTTGATGAATTCCGGCGTGGCGTGCTTGGGTTCGCCGATAGACAGATTGACCGGTGTATAGTCCGCATTGGGCGTGATGCCGGCGAACAGGTCGCGCAGTTTCTGGAACGGGTAGGGGTGCAGTGCATTCAGGTTCGGGTTCATAAGAGGCATTATAAGAGTTGAAACTACTGACGACAAAACATCCTGCACTTGCAACCTTCGGCCTGCTGTTCGGTGCGGTCGCCTGGGGCATTATCTGGTATCCCTATCGCTTGCTGGACGAAGCCGGCATCTCGGGCGTTGCGGCGAGCGTCGCCACCTACGCCATGGCCTTGCTGATGGCCGTCTGGCTGTTCCACGGCAACTTGCGCAGGGTGTTCGTGCACCCGGCCACCATGCTGCCGCTCATGCTGGTGGCAGGCTGGACCAATCTCAGCTATGTGCTCGCCGTGATCGGCGGCGAAGTGATGCGCGTGCTGCTGCTGTTCTATCTCTCGCCGTTGTGGACATTGCTGCTGGCCAAGCTGCTGCTGGAAGAGCGCACGGGGCGCCGTGGACTGTTCGTGATTACGCTCTCGCTGGCTGGTGCGTTCGTCATGCTGTGGCAACCGGCAGAAGGATTGCCGATCCCGCAGAACAATTACGAATGGATGGCCCTGTCGTCCGGCTTCTGTTTCGCCCTGACCAATGTCCTGACGCGTCGAGCCTCCTACCTGTCGCTTGAAGCCAAGTCCTTTGCCATCTGGGCCGGGGTGGCGTTGCTTGCGCTGGTGTTGCTGCCGTTCAGCGGCGCCAGCTTGCCCGCACCCGGGCAGGTGAACGGCGGACAGTGGCTGCTGATGGTGGCGTTAGGTGCGGTGCTGCTGGCGGTGACCTTACTGGTGCAGTACGGCATTACCCACACGCCGGTCACGCGGGCATCGGTGATTTTTCTGTTCGAACTGGTGGTAGCCGCCATTTCTTCCTACCTGCTTGCGGGGGAAGAAATGACGGTGAGGGAGTGGATAGGCGGAACGATGATCGTGGCTGCGACCATTTTTGCGCCCAAGGACGCCAGCTAGGGCCGCCTAGACCCCGGCGCGAGCGCCTTCTGCCGTCAGGCGTATCTTGAGCGACAGGTCGTTGCGCGAGTCGGCGTTGCGCAATGCGTTTTCGATACTGATGCGACCGGCCTGGAACAGCTTGAACAGCGACTGATCGAACGAGCACATGCCGATGTCGTTGTTTTCCGCCATCATTTCCTTGATTTCCTCCAGCTTGCCCTTCTGGATCAGCTCGCTGATATAAGGCGTATTGATCATCACCTCGATCGCAGCAACGCGCTTGGTTTCCGTGCCTGCCACCAGACGCTGCGACACGACGCCGATCAGATTCAATGACAGTGCCAGCATGATGCTTTGGCGACTATCCATCGGGAAGAAAGACAGGATGCGTTCGATTGCCTGGTTGGCATTGTTGGCGTGCAGCGTCGCCAGGCAAAGGTGGCCGGTCTCGGAGTAGGCCACGGCATGCTTCATGGTTTCCATGTCACGGATTTCGCCGATCAGAATCACATTCGGCGCCTGGCGCATGGCGTTCTTCAGACCATTGTCGAAGGACAAGGTGTCGATGCCGATTTCACGCTGATCCACCACCGATTTCTTGTGGTTATGGATGAACTCGATCGGGTCTTCCAGCGTGAGGATGTGCCCCGATTCGTTTTCATTGCGATGGTCTATCATCGCGGCCAGCGTGGTGGATTTGCCCGAGCCGGTGGCCCCCACGATCAGGATCAGTCCGCGTGGACGCAACACGAGATCCTTGAGGATATTGGGCAGTCCCAGCGATTCAAGCGAGGGAATGACGTTCTTGATGTGGCGGATGACCATCGAGGCTTCGCCGCGCTGGCGGAACACGTTGACGCGGAAGCGGCCGACGTCATGGATGCCCAGGGCGAAATTCATTTCCATCGTTTCTTCAAACTGACGAATCTGGTGCTCGCTCATCAGGCTGTAGGCGATCTCCTGCACCATGCCTGGCTTCATGACCTGGGTATTGACCGGCAGCGACTCGCCCTCGATATTGATATTGATGGGTGCACCCGTGCTGAAGAAAAGGTCGGAGCCGCCTTTTTCGATCATGAATTTCAGTACCGGGCTGATATTGAGGGCTGCCATGTCGTTGCGTTATCCAGTGGTGATGACTTGATAGTGAAGAATAAGTCAGAAAGCGCGTTCAGGCAATCCATTGCTGCCACATCGCCTGGTAGGCCTGCTCCAGATGCCGTGTAAATCCTAAGGTGTCAAACAGCGGCATGGTGGCATGGGTCTGCTCCAGGCGTGCGCGAATGTCGCGCAGGTCTTCAGGGTTTGCAGCCAGCCGCAGGGCCAATGCCTCATACGCCTGCATCGTATGCGTGATCAATTCCGGTACGCCTGCGGCATGGAGCAGGCTACCCGCCACACGTGACGCAAAGGTATCGCCGGCGAGGGTCACCACGGGCAAGCCTACCCATAAGGCATCGCTGGTCGTGGTGTGGGCGTTGTAGGGCAGCGTATCCAGAAACAGATCGGCCAGTTTCTGGCGCGCCAGGTGCTGTGCAATGGGTGCGCGCGGCGCGAATATCAGGCGCTCAGGCGCGATGTTTCGGACTTGTGCTTCTCGACGCAGATTGGCTTTGGCCCAAGGGTTGCAGTCCAGCAACCAGAGGACGCTGCCAGGCACGGAATTGAGTAATTTCATCCAACAATCAAACAGTTGTGGCGTAATCTTGAACGTCTGGTTGAAGCAGCAGAAGACGAATCCCGTTTCCGGCAGCCCGCATTCGCCACGCAAGGGCGTGGCAGCCACCGGCCGCAAGCGATCATTCGGCTGGTAGGTGTCGGGCAGGCAAACAATCTGCTCGCTGTAGTCTCTGGCCTGTGCTGGCGGCGTAATGAAATTGTCCGAGATCAGGTAATCGGCGAACGGTGCCCCCATGGTGCCTGGATAACCCAGCCAGTTCACTTGGATCGGGGCTGGACGCAGGGCGAGTATGCCGGTGCGGCTGGTTTGGGTGAATCCGGTCAGGTCGACCAGGATGTCGATCCCATCGGCATGGATGCGCGCGGCAGCTTCATGCAGCGACATGGCCCGGATATCGATGAAATGATCGAAGGCGTTTTCCAGGCGCTTGCGCGTCTCTGTTTGGTCATCCGCGCCGTAGGAGTAGGCGTAAATGTCGAATGCCGCGCGGTCGTGCAATTCAAAAAGCTCGGTGGCAAGAAACGCCAGCGGATGCAGGCGAAAATCACCGGAAAGGTAGCCGATGCGCAGTTTCTTCTTGGCAAGCTTGGAAAACGTGTCATGCAGCCGCTGGCCTTCGGCAATCAGCCCGGCATAGCGGTTGGCCACCCAGTTTTCGGCGCAACGCCGCTGCTCGGCTGCCGAGGTGCCGGGCAGGGAAAGAAATGCAAAAGGCGAAATCTGTGCCTGCGGGACCTCTCTCACCAGTCGGCGGATTTCGGCAACCTCTTCATCCAGCCCCTGCCAGTCGCAAATGTGCTGCTTCTGGTGCAGCAGGTGGGCGCGGGCGTGGTGCAGGGCAGGGTTGATGTGCAGCGCCTCGCGATAGCATGCGATGGCCGCATCCAGTTGCCCGGTCTCGCGCAGCACATTGCCCAGATTGTTGTGCGTGTCGGCGTCTCGTGGGTGGATGCGCAGTGCGGCGCGATAGCTGGCAGCGGCCTTTTCCGGCAGCCCCAGTTCCCGCAGCGCGTTGCCCAGGTTGTAATGGGCGGCCATCTCGCTGGCGTCGGCCTGCACGGATTGCTGAAAATAAGTGACGGCGTCCTGATATCTGCCCAGTGCCGAACAGGCATTGCCCAGTTGCAGCAGTATTTGCGGATGGCCCGGCGCCAGACTCATCGCCGCGCGATAACTGGCCATCGCGTCCTCAGGCTTTCCCATGCCCAGCAGCAGGTTGCCAAGTTCATAATGCAGGCCGGGATCGTCAGGGTCGCGCTGAATGGCGCGCTTGAGCTGTTCGAGTGCTTGGTTTTGCATGCGCCGATTTTATCCGATCGCTGCCCCGATGAGTCTTTTCAGGCCACGCTGGCGCAATAGAAAGCGATTGGGGTCCAGTGCCCGGGCAAGGCCGGCATCGACAGGCAAAGGCTCGCCCTCCAGCATGGCGGCGATCACTTCGCCGCTGAGCGGTGCGGTCAGCATGCCCTTGGAGCCATGACCGGTATTGACATACAAGCCCTCCAGCCACGGCAACTGCGCGGCGCTCAGGCGACTGCCCGGACTGTATCGCTCGAGGACGAGCGCGGCATCGAGCAATGGACCCGCCATGGGCAGGTAATCCGGTGTGGTGCAGCGCAACGCGGCGCGCCCTGAAAGATGATCGCCGTTAGATACAGCCAGCGCCTGATGCAGGGCAGACGACAACTGCTTCAACATGGCGAGATTCTGCGCGTGGTCTTCCGCGCGTATATCGAGCGCGGTGTCGTCCGGGGCAAAGCTGGCCCCCGCGCAGTGCTGGCCTTGACGTGCGGGGCTGATGTAGCCTTCGGTACAAATCACGGCCTTGAGGGACGCACTTTGCGCTGTGGCAGGCAGTATGGTGACCTGACCTCTCACGGGTTCCAGCGGCAGGTGTGCGCTCTGGCTGAATTGCGTGCATGCATTGGCGCCGGCCAGGATCACAACAGGCGCCTCTGCCAGGCATGCATGCGCGTCCCAGACTTGCCATGTATCCGCATGGCGTTGCAGCGTGAGCGCCTCGGATGCGGTCTTGATGTGGATGTCGGGATGACGGGTCAATGCCTGGCACAGGGCGGGCGGATTGAGCCATCCCCCGGCGGGGAACCATAGTCCGCCATGCGGCATGTCCACGCCGGCAAGCCGACTGGCTTCGGCGGCATCCACCGCACAGACCAGCGTCTGCGGCAGGCCGCGGGCCAGCACCTCATCGCAGCGCTTGGCCTCCCTGGCATTGAAGGCCTGCTGCAGCAAGCCGCACGCATCCCAATCCTGGCCTTTGGACAGCAAGCTTCTCAAGAGTGCAAGGGTATGCAGAAAGCCGTTCAACGCGACCCGGCTCAACGGGATGTCATGGCCGGAAAGACGTGGGTAAAGCACGCCCTGCGGGTTGCCTGAGGCTTCCTGCGCCAGGCTGTCGTGCCGTTCGATCAAGGTGACTTGCCAACCACGCTGGGCCAGGCTGTGGGCGCTCGATGCGCCTGCAATGCCTCCGCCAATGACGATGGCGCGGCGATCTCGTGATGCCCTGGTCGACGGTTCGCCGCGATAGCGCCCGCGCAGCATCTCCCATTTGCGGCCAAAGCCCGGGACTTTCTCTACGTCGAACCCGAGCGATTTCATTGCCCGTTTGACGTCACCGGCACTGGTGAAGGTCGAAAAGGTGGTGCCGGGAGAAGACAGGCGGGCGATTTCCTTCAGCAGCTCCGATGACCACATGTCTGGATTTTTTGCAGGCGCGAAACCATCCAGAAACCAGGCATCCACGTGTGCGCGTAGCTCCGGCAGGGTGGATCGCGCGTCGCCGATCAGCAAGGTCAATGTGACGCGACCTCCATCGAAGACCATGCGACGCCATCCCGGTGCCAGATCTTGGTATTGCGCAAGAAGTGGGGCGCTGAATGCGGCCAGTTCCGGCCAAAGCGCCAAGGCTCGCGCTAGGTCGTGGTGCGCAAGGGGATACTGTTCGGTACTGACGAAATGCAGGCGTGCCGATGGCGGCGCAGATTGACGCCACAATTGCCAGGCGCACAGGAAGTTGAGCCCAGTCCCGAACCCTGTTTCGGCAATGGTGAACAAAGGGTTAGACAGCGTCTGCCAACGTTCCTGCAGCTGGTTATGCTGAAGAAATACATGACGCGATTCGGTGATGCCGGATTCACGCGAGAAGTACACATCGTCAAATCGCGTTGAATGCGGCTGGCCATCCAGCCATAGAAGATCCGTGGTTTCCTGAGTCATTGATTTGGCGCCTTGAATGGCCGGTATTCTAATACGAACACCTATATTCCCCTGGAATAATCGGCAATGCAGCATTGGCATTGGGTCGATAGCTTGTTAGTTTTCAGTGTCTTACAATCAATTTGAAATTTCTGAATCTTCAGTACGCATGCATGCTTCACCTGTCTTGCTTATGGTGCACATTGCTCCTTGGGATCCGTGGGTGACCTGCAGAACTGAAGCGCCACGGGTATTCTTCAATGGACTTGCGCAAAATGCGCCATCCAGTGATACCATACTAACTAGTATGTTTATGGAGATCCCCTCGTGATCAAACCTCTAGCGTTATCACTTCTGGCCTTATCCCTGCTGGCTTCCTGTGCACATGTACCGCAGGATGGCGCGCGCACGACAGACTGGCCCAGCTATGGCAAGGACTACAGCAACCAGCGTTTTTCATCCCTGACGCAGATCAACCGTGACAATGTCGCGCAGTTAGCCCCGGCCTGGAAATTCCAGAGCGGCGTCAAGGCAACCTTTCAGGCCACGCCTATCGTGGTCGATGGGGTGATGTACGTGTCACTTCCTTACAACCACGTCGTTGCACTGGATGCAAAAACAGGCAAGCAATTGTGGAAATATGAGCATCATCGCCGCAAGCACTGGAGCCTGTGTTGCGGCCCGGCTAACCGTGGGGTCGCGGTGAGTGACGGCAAGGTCTACATCGGTACCGTGGATGCCCGCCTGATTGCCCTGGATGCCAAGACCGGCAGCGTGGTCTGGGATATCAATGCGGTAGGGGAGAACGTCACGACCGAGGGCATCGAGTCGCTGAATACCAACGATCCGCTCAGCCGTGAAAAAGTATCTGGTGGCACGGGCATTGGTATTGCGATGGCACCTGTGGTCTACAAGGGCAAGGTGATTGTCGGGATTACCGGAGTGGGTTACGGCCTGCATATTGAGGAAAACCGTCCAGATGCCCCGCTGGGGGCGGTGATCGGCGTCGCCGGTCGCTATGGGCGCCCAGGGTTCCTTGCAGCGTTTGATGCAAAAACGGGCAAGCGTGTGTGGCAGTTTGACACCATTCCTGCCGAAGGATGGGAAGGTCAGTTTTCTGCCACGACGCCGGACGGCGTCGCACTCCACCGCGATCTCGACAAAGAGCATGCAAGCTTCCCGCAATATCAGGATGCCTGGCGTTTTGGCGGCGGCTCGGCCTGGACCACTCCGGCCATCGATCCCAAGCTCGGCCTGCTGTACTTTGGTACTGGCAATCCATCGCCGCAGATGGACGATATTTCCCGTCCGGGCGACAACCTCTACACAGTGTCGCTGGTGGCCTTGGATATCGAAACCGGCAAGTTGCGCTGGCACTACCAGCAAGTGCCGCATGACGTGTGGGGCTACGATATTGCCAGCCCGCCGGTCCTGTTCGATTACCCGTACAAGGGCAAAACGATCGCCGCAGTCGGCCAGGCCAGCAAGACCGGTTGGTACTATGTGCATGACCGAGCCACAGGCGAACTGCTGATGAAATCCGAAGCCTTCGTGCCGCAATCCAATATGTTTGTACACGCCACCAAGGAAGGCACGCGGGTGCATCCCGGCGTGTTCGGCGGCGTGAACTGGTCGCCGACTTCGGTGGACGAGGCCCATCAGCAGGTCTACGTGGCTGCCATGCACATGCCGGTACGCTACACCCTGCACGAAACGCCTGCCGTGAATGACAAGCCGGCGATCCGTTACACCACCTCCGAACCTATTGACGAACCCAAGTGGGGCCTGCTGTCATCCATAGACCTGCAGACCGGCAAGGTGAGCTGGCAGTATAAGACGCCGGAACCCTTGATCGGGGGCGTGCTGGCGACCGCGGGTGGCTTGTTGTTTACCGGTGAGGGCAACGGCAAGCTGGATGCGTTCGATACCGCCAACGGCAAGTTGTTATGGCAATACCCGGCAGATGCAGGCGTCAATGCGCCGCCGATGACCTATCAAGTCGATGGCGTGCAATACATTGCCGTTGCTGCGGGCGGCAACCAGATCTGGGGCTACAAGCAGGGCGATACCCTGATGGTGTTCAGGCTTCCCTGAACCCGTATGTGCAAACGAAAAAAGCCTCGCGATACTGCGAGGCTTTTTTTGCGGAATATCCGAGCGGAATCACTTATGGCTGATAAAGCTTTTGCCACCGAAGAGACGGGTAATAAAGTTAAGCAGGTGCAGGAAAATGATGAGCAGCGTAATCGCCGCCGCTTGCAATGAAAACGGTTGATGAATGCTGCGCCGGGTTTTGCAACCCGTAATCATGGCCGTAACCAGGAACTCCTTGTGGGCAAGGCTGCCCATCACGACGCCAAACAGGTGCAGGCAGATCAGCCAGAACCACGCGTAGGCAAAATGGTGGTGCCATTCCTTGGCCAGATCCCAGTCGTATTGAAAAGCGCTGTAACCGGTTCCGACTACGGCAAACCCCAGCAACAACATGCCGTAGATGGCGAGTGCCCCGGCAGGATTGTGTCCAAGATAATTTCGCGCCCGGCCCATGACCAGCGCAATCGCGTACTTGATGCCTTTGACCAGCGAAGGGGGAAAGCGACGAAAGGCCGCCAGGTCGTTGGCGACAAACCCATAGACGATGCGAGCAGTGAGCATGCTCGCCATGACATAGCCAGCGTAGACGTGCGTCATCCGTTGCAGTTCGGAATCACGGTTCCACATCGCGACAGTGAATGCTGCCACCATGCTCCAGTGCATCAAGCGCACCGGCCAGCGCCAGACCAAGATAATCTTCAAGCGACAACCTGTTCTTATCGTTAGAGGTTTTTGCGGCAGGCACTGGCGTGTCTGCCACGATGACCGCCTATGCTATGCAAGGTGAGCCTTTCAGGCAAGCGGATATCGCAAACAATACGCTGCGGTTTTATACGGTGGCAGGTTCAGGCTCGGTGATCAGCAGAGGATTAAATCCATAGCGTTGATAGCCCGCTTCTCCGACGAGGATGTCCAGCGACATCGTGGCCAGATCATCCGCCATCATGTCGACCGCAGGATTTTTCTCCGTGTGCATGATCTTGCTGTAGGTATGGCAGCTATCGCAGGTTTCTGCCTGGACGGCACCATCGGTGCCTTCGATGCCGTAATAGAACACGTGCTGGGCATCGCCGCAATGGATGCAGCGGATGCGTTCCAGATTCCACTGTGAAGCGCACAGTGAGCAGGTCAGGTAGCGCAAGCCCTGGTTGGCGGCGCCTGAGCGCACGATGCTGCCAACAGGCAGTGAATCGCACACTGGGCAAGTATGGCTTGCGTGGTCGCCACGGGAGGGGATCAATCCAGGCGGCAGGCTTCTGGTCATGGCGGCCCACACCACTTGCAAGGCAGCCGCCAGTATCGGCAGCAGGCCGATATCACAATCAGCGCGATCCCCATGCAGGTGCGCTTGTGCCCAGCGTTCCAGATCCTCCTTGGTGGCGGTCGTCATCAGGTTTTTCAGGCGTGCGGTGTAGTCTTGCGGTGCTTGCGCCGAGACGGCGTCGACAAGGCGATGCAATACCTGTTGCCAGACAGGATCTATCGTCACCAGGGAGATGGAAAGTGGTGGCTGACCGGCCGCTACATTGGGTAGAAACAGTTTTGGCAGGGCGTTCAATTCACCTTGCTGTGCTTGGCTGATGGCTGCTGCGAAACTCAGGTAATCCGCCATGGCATGTCCGTGTGCCAGGTTGCCCAGCCGTAGTGCACGGTCGGAGAACAGGCTTTCCGTTTCCGGCAGCAGCACGTACGGAATCTCCGTCACGCTGGGCGTGATGGGAATGATCGGCCTATCTTGCGCCATCAGTGATCTTCGCCTTGCTCGATGCGCTTGTACCAGCCAGGATGGTGTTTCTTCACCCAGGCGCGCTCGACGGTGCCGCGTACCATGGCGCGCAGCGTGCCCTTGACCCAGATCGCCGCGTAGACGTGCACGATGATGCCGGTGCTCATCACAAACGCGCAAAACGCGTGCAGCAACACGGCAAAGCGGTCCAGGTTGCGCGGGAAGAAAGGCGTAAACCAGGGCTGCCAGATGATGATGCCAGTCAGGAACAGTGTGGGGATGGTCGCGATCATGGTCCAGAACAGCAACTTCTGGCCCGCGTTGTAGCGATCGACCTCAGGCAGTCTGTCTTCATGATTCTGGATCACGTCCGGGATCTGCTTCAGCCATTGCTTGTCGTTTTTGCTCAGGAGGTTGTGATGCCAGAAGCGAAGTGCCAGGCTGCTGAACGAGATGAACATCACCACGCCGATGTACGGATGCAGGATGCGCGTCCACGGCCCGCCACCAAACAGATTAGTCAGCCAGAACAGGGCGGGGTGGAAGAGGGCAAAACCAGACAGTATCAGCAGGATGAAGGTGATTGCCGTCAACCAGTGATTCAGGCGCTCCTGCGTGTTGTAACGCTGGATGTACTTGCTGAGATGCGCGCTCATGCCTTTTCCTCCTCTTCTTCTTCGACTTCATTCGGGCCGACGCCGATGTAGTGGAAGAAACCGCCCAGCACAGCACCGGCCATCGCCATCAATGCCAGCGGCTTGGTGATGCCCTTCCACACGGCCACCATGGGGCTGATGTGTGGATCGTTGGGCAGCGCGTTATACAGTTCCGGCTTGTCCGCGTGGTGCAGCACATACATCACGTGCGTGCCGCCAACGCCTTGCGGGTCGTAGAGGCCGGCGTTGTCGAAGCCGCGTTCCTTCAGTTCGGCGATACGCTCGGCAGCGTGGTCCTTCATGTCTTCCTTGCTGCCGAATACCAGCGCCTGCGTTGGGCACGCCTTGATGCAGGCCGGCTCCAGGCCGACGGCTACACGGTCGGAGCACAGGGTGCACTTGTACACCTTGCTGTCCTTGTCGGACAACCGGGGAATATTGAACGGGCAGCCCTTGATGCAATAGCCGCAGCCGATGCAGTTTTCTTCAGCGAAATCGACGATGCCGTTCTTGTACTGGATGATCGCGCCAGGTGAAGGGCAGGCCTTCAGGCAGCCAGGATCGGCGCAGTGCATGCAGCCATCCTTGCGGATCAGCCATTCCAGATGGCCGTTTTCTTCGACTTCGGCAAAACGCATCAGCGTCCAGCTATTGGCCGTCAGGTCGTGCGGATTCTGATATGAGCCAACGTTGACGCCGACCTCTTCGCGCACATCGTTCCATTCCTGACACGCCGACTGACAAGCCTTGCAGCCGATACACTTGGTAACATCGATGAGTTTGGCGACCTCAATGGGCTCGCGCTGCGACGGCGGGGGGGTCGTCGTAGCCGAGCGGCGCCAGATGTCCAGGGATTGCAACGCCATGATTATGCTTTCTCCGTTGACTTGCTGCCAAAGAACCAGTCGCGACGCTTGAAATTCACGTCACCGGCTTCGGCTTGTTTAGCGGGTGGGTTGTTGAGGGTAACGACAGGTGCGCCGTTATCCTTCTCGATATTGACCAGGAAGGTCTTGTACTCGGGCGTCTGCGTATTGGCATCGCCCACGTAAGGCGTCAGCGCGTTAGCCAGATAGCCCTTCTTGATTGCGCCCTTGAAGCCCCAGTGATACGGAATGCCTATCTGGTGCACGGTTTTGCCATCGACTTCCAGCGCCTTGATGCGCTTGGTCACCATGGCCACCGCCTTGATAAAGCCGCGCTTGGATCTAACGACCACACGCTCGCCATTTTCGATGCCTTTTTCCTTGGCCAGGGCTTCGCCGACTTCGACAAACTGCTCGGGTTGCAGCGAGGCATTGATATGGTTATGACTGGTCCAGCTGCTGAACATTTCCGTCAGGCGGTAGGTCGTGCCGACGTAGGGGAATTCTTCGTGCGTGCCGAAATGCTCGCGGTCCTTGGGGAACACGCGTGCTGCCGGGTTGCTGATCACCTTGGCGTGCAGTGGGTTGGTACCGATCGGGCTTTCGAACGGTTCATAATGTTCGGGGAAGGGGCCTTCTGCCAGCTTATCGGCAGAGAACAGGCGTCCCACGCCTTCGGCGTTCATGATGAAGGGCGACATGATGTCGCCGGGCGCGACATCCGCTTTGTAGTCGGCCACATCCGGGCCTACCCACTTGGCGCCGTTCCACTCGATCAGCTTGCGCTTGGCATCCCATGGCTTCCCTGCAACATCGCACGATGCGCGGTTGTACAAAATACGGCGGTTGGCCGGCCACGACCAGGCCCAGTTGGGCGCCAGGCCGATGCCGGAAGGATCAGAGTTGTCGCGACGTGCCATCTGGTTGCCGGCTTCCGTCCAGCTGCCGCAGAATATCCAGTTGCCGCTCGCCGTGGTGCCGTCATCGGCCAGTTGCGCAAAACTGGAGAGCTGCTGGCCCTTCTTGATCAGCACCTTGGTCTTGTCGGCAGGATCCATGATGTCGGCCAGCGCATAGCCGTTGTATTCCTTGGCCAGTTCTTCTGGTGTCGGCTCTTCGGCATCGTGGTACGGCCAGTAGAGGTTCTGGATCGCATCCGGGAAGGTGCCGCCATCCTTGGCATACATGGCGCGCAGCTTCTGGAAGAGTTCGCCCATTATGCGCAGGTCGTTACGCGCCTCGCCAGGTGCGTCAGCGCCTTTCCAGTGCCATTGCAGCCAGCGGGAGCTGTTCACCAGCGAGCCGTCTTCTTCGGCAAAACAAGTGGTCGGCAGGCGGAACACTTCCGTCTGGATCTGAGCAGCATCGACGTCATTATGCTCGCCGTAGTTCATCCAGAACTCTGAGGTTTCGGTCGCCAGCGGATCCATCACCACCAGGAACTTCAGCTTGGACAAGGCCTCGGTGACCTTGGTCTTGTGCGGGAATGATGCCAGCGGGTTGAAGCCTTGGCAGATCATGCCGTTGACCTTGCCCTCATGCATGAGGTCGAACATGCGCAGGCCGTCGTACTGTTTGTCCAGTTTCGGCAGCCAGTCGTAGCCGTAGTCGTTTTCCTTGGTGGCGGCCGGGCCGTACCAGGCCTTCATCAGGCTGGTGTGGAATTTGGGCACGTTTTGCCAGTAGCTCAGTTGGCCTGGGCGCAACGGTTTCAACGCGCGTTTTTCCAGATAGGCTTCGCGCGTGTTCTCGCCATCCTTGGGCAGCGTGATATAGCCGGGCAGCATGTCGTTGAGCAGGCCGAGATCGCTCAAGCCTTGAATGTTGGAGTGGCCGCGCAGCGCATTGACGCCGCCGCCGGACATGCCCATGTTGCCCAGCAGCAGCTGGATCATTGCCATGCAGCGGATATTCTGCGCGCCGACGGAGTGGTGGGTCCAGCCCAGCGCATACAGGCTGGTCAGCGTACGGTTAGGTACGGCAGTGGAGGCGATCATTTCGCAAATCTTGAGGAACTGATCCTTGGGCGTGCCGGTAATGCGGTTGACCGTGTCTGGCGTATAGCGCGAAACGTGCTGCTTCAGCAGATTGAACACGCAGCGTGGGTGCTGCAGGGTCTCGTCCACTTTGGCAAAGCCCTTGTCATCCAGTTCGTAGGCCCAGGTGGTTTTGTCGTATTTGTGTTCGTGCTCGTCGTGGCCGCTGAACAGGCCTTCGTCGAACTTGAAATCCTCGCGCACGATGAACGATGCGTTGGTGTAGGTCTTGACGTATTCGTGGTTGATCGCGTCTTTTTCCAGCAGGTAGTGCATCACCCCGCTCAAGAATGCGATGTCGGAGCCTGAACGAATCGGCGCGTAGTAATCGGCGACCGATGCCGTGCGGTTGAAGCGCGGATCGACCACGATCAGCTTGGCCTTGTTGTGCGCCTTGGCTTCGATGGCCCACTTGAAGCCGACCGGATGGGCCTCGGCAGCGTTGCCGCCCATCACCAGAATGACGTCGGCGTTCTTGATGTCCATCCAGGTATTGGTCATGGCGCCACGGCCGAAAGTCGCGGCCAACGCGGAAACCGTCGGCGCGTGACAGACGCGCGCCTGGCTATCGAGCATGAAGATCCCCAGCGAACGGGCGATCTTGTTGGTCAGGTAGCCGACTTCGTTGGAAGCTGCCGATGCAGCGAGGAAGGAGAGCGTCGGCCAGCGATTGACCGTCTCCCCCTTGGCATTCTTGGTCATGAAGTTCTTGTCGCGATCTTCCTTCAGCAGGTGTGCGATGCGATCCATGGTCCATTCCCAGGACACGCGCTTCCATTCGGTGCTGCCAGGTGCGCGGTATTCCGGGTGGGTGAGGCGCGATTTGCTGTGCACGAACTCCAGCAGGCCACTCCCCTTGGGGCACAGGCTGCCACGACTGACCGGGTGGTCCGGGTCGCCTTCGATATGGATGATTTCGGCCTTGGCGTTTTTGGCCTTGTCGCCGATGCTGTACATGATGAGGCCGCAGGCCACAGAGCAGTAGGGGCACGTGTTGCGGGTTTCGGTCGTGCGAGCGAGCTTGAACTGGCGGACCTCCGCCAATGCTTCGGTGGGCATGAAGCCCATTACGGCGATGCTGGACGACCCAAGGGCGCCAGCGCTCAATTTGAAAAATTGACGTCTGGAAATTTGCATGGTGTTGACCTCAACTGAGGATCGAAGAAAGGCGCCCATATTACAGGAAAACCGTTCCTCCTCGTAGTTGCCAACAGCACGGTCGACAGTGCGCCTATTGGTTCGCACCGACTTTCTGGTGGGCGAACCAATAGGCATGGGGCCAAGCTTTTTGCCTGGTCGGCCAGCACTGATAGACTTGAGCGCTTTCATGCCTGACGGCCTCAGGTGTCTCGACGTCCGAACAACCAGCCGCGGCGGCTCAGATCAATATCGTCCGCTTTAGCCTGTTTTTCAGGGGCTGGCTCGACCAACTTGGGCTTGCTGCCGTCATCCTTTTCCAGATTTACCAGGAAAGACTTGAATTCTGGCGTCTGCGTGTTGGCATCGCCGACGAACGGCGTTAGCGTGTTGGCCAGATAGCCCTGCTTGGCCGCGCCGGTAAAGCCCCAGTGGATAGGCACGCCTATCTGGTGGATGCGCTTGCCGCCGACATCCAGCGCCTTGATGCGCTTGGTCACGACCGCCACCGCCTTGATATAGCCGCGCTTGGAGCTGACCACCACACGTTCGCCGTTCTCGATCCCCTTGGCCTTGGCCAGTTCTTCGCCGATTTCGACGAATTGCTCCGGTTGCAGCGAAGCGTTGATCTTCGAGTGCTTGGTCCAGAAGTGGAAATGCTCGGTCAGCCGGTAAGTGGTCCCCACGTACGGGAACGCTTCGTTCGTGCCGAAGTGTTCTCTATCCTTGGGGAATACCCGTGCCGCGGGATTGCTGATCACCTTGGGGTGGAGCAGGTTGGTGCCCAGCGGGTTTTCGAACGGCTCGTAGTGTTCCGGGAAGGGGCCTTCCGCCATCTTGTCCAGCGCGAACAGGCGGCCGACGCCTTCGTTGGTCATGATGAACGGCGACATCGGGTCGCCAGGCGGCACGTCGGCCTTGAAGTCCGGCACATCGTATCCGCCCCACTTGGCGCCATCCCACGAAATCAGCTTGCGCTTGGCATCCCATGGCTTGCCAGCGACGTCGCATGAGGCGCGGTTGTACAGGATGCGGCGGTTGAGCGGCCATGCCCAGGCCCAGCCCGGGGCGATGCCCAAGCCGGACGGGTCTGCGGTCTCGCGACGCGCCATCTGATTGCCGGCCTCGGTCCAGCTGCCGCAGAATATCCAGGTGCCGCAGGACGTGCTGCCGTCGTCGGCCAGTTGCGCGAAACTGGACAACTGCTGGCCCGCCTTGATCAGGACCTTGGTTGCATCCTTGGGGTCCATGATGTCGGCCAGTGCGCGACCGTTGTATTCCTTGGCCAATTCTTCCGGCGTAGGTTCGCCGGCGTCGTGATACGGCCAGTACAGGTTGAGGATGGGGTCAGGGAAAGCGCCGCCATCCTTGGCGTACATGCCACGCAGCTTGAGGAAGAGGTCGGACATGATGGCGATGTCTGTCCGGCATTCACCCGGCGCTTCCGCGCCTTTCCAGTGCCATTGCAGCCAGCGCGAGCTGTTGACCAGTGCGCCTTCTTCCTCGGCGAACAGGGTGGTTGGCAGACGGAAGACTTCGGTCTGGATCTTGGACGGATCCACATCGTTGGATTCGCCGTAGGATTTCCAGAACTCGGAAGTCTCGGTCGCCAGCGGGTCCATCACCACCAGGAATCTCAGCTTGGAGAGCGACTCCGACAGCTTGTTCTTGTTCGGGAACGAAGCCAGCGGGTTGAAGCCTTGGCAGAAATAGCCGGTAAATTTGCCTTCGTGCATCATGTCGAACACGCGCAGGCCGTCGTAGACCTTGTCCAGCTTAGGCATCCAGTCGTAGGCGAAGTCGTTTTCCTTGGTGGCGGCCGGGCCGTACCAGGCCTTCATCAGGCTGGTGTGGAACTTGGGGTAGTTGACGAAGTAGTTCATCTGCCCCGGGCGCAGCAGCTTGGGCGTGCGCTTGTCGAGGTAGGTGGCACGGTCGACGTCGTCGTCCTTGTGCATGGTCATGTAGCCCGGCAGCAGGTCCGACATCAGGCCGAGGTCAGACAGGCCCTGAATGTTGGAGTGGCCGCGCAAGGCATTCACGCCACCGCCAGGCATGCCGATGTTGCCCAGCAGCAGTTGCAGCATCGCCAGCGCACGGATGTTCTGCGCACCGACGGAGTGCTGCGTCCAGCCCAGCGCATACAGGCTGGTCAGGGTGCGGTCAGGCGCGGCCGTGGAAGCCAGCATCTCGCAGATTTCCAGAAACTGCTTCTGTGGCGTACCGGTGATGTTGCTCACCATTTCAGGCGTATAGCGTTCGACGTGGTGCTTGAGCAGATTGATCACGCAGCGCGGGTTTTTCAGGGTCGGGTCGACCTTGGCAAAGCCCTTGTCGTCGAGTTCGTAAGCCCATGACGACTTGTCGTACTTGTGCTCCTTCTCGTCATAGCCGCTGAACAGGCCGTCGTTGAAGTCAAAATCCTCACGCACGATGAACGGCGCATTGGTGTACGCCTGTACGTAATCCTGCTGGATCTGGCCCTTTTCAAGCAGGTAGCGGATGACGCCGTTCAGGAAGGCAATGTCCGTGCCGCTCCGAATCGGGGCGTAGTAATCTGCAACCGATGCGGTACGGTTGAAACGTGGATCGACCACGATCAGCTTGGCTTTGTTGTGCGCCTTGGCTTCGATGACCCACTTGAAGCCGACCGGATGCGCTTCGGCGGCATTGCCGCCCATCACCAGAATGACATTCGCATTCTTGATGTCCATCCAGGTATTGGTCATCGCTCCGCGACCGAATGATGGGGCAAGACTTGCCACCGTCGGTGCGTGTCAGACGCGTGCCTGGTTGTCGAGTGCGACGACTCCTAAGCTTCTCAGGACCTTGTGGGTCAGGTAACCGGCCTCGTTCGAGGCGGCCGATGCAGCCAGGAAACCGACGGTGTTCCAGCGGTTGACCGTGGTGCCTTTGTCGTTCTTGGCAATGAAATGCTGGTCACGGTCTTCCTTCATCAGGTGCGCGACGCGATCAATCGCCCATTCCCAGGAAACGCGTTTCCACTCGTTGCTGCCCGGGGCGCGGTATTCGGGGAAAGTGATGCGGGTTTTGCTGTGCACGAACTCCAGAAGTCCGGCACCCTTGGGGCATAGGCTGCCGCGACTGACCGGGTGATCCGGGTCACCCTCGATGTGAATGATCTCGGATTTGGCGTTTTTTGCCTTGTCGCCGAGACTGTATAGGATGATGCCGCAGGCCACTGAGCAATACGGACACGTATTGCGGGTCTCGGTGGTGCGCTCCAGCTTGAACTGTCGCACCTCCGCCAGCGCCTCGGTGGGCATGAAACCCATCACGGCAATACTGGATGACCCCAGGGAAGCGGCGCTCAGTTTGAAAAACTGACGCCTGTTGATTTGCATGATTGACCTCAAGTTGGTAATTGAGACTTGAAAACATTAAAGGGTGATAGCGCGATTATAGCCAACCGCAACGCGCTATTAAACCTGAATCGCAATAATGATTTGATGGCGCAACATCCTGTTGCCGACAGTGCGATAATTACGGCCCCTACCTCCATTACAGAAAGGTGAGTTGATGAGTCTCATCACACGCCAGGACGCGCCCTATATGGCCGCGCTTTCCACTATTATTCAAGAGCTTGTCGCACCGGCAGCCGATGCCACCGACAAGCATGCAGAATTCCCCCGTGCCGCCATGAACGCGCTAGGCCAGGCCGGACTGCTGGGCCTGATCTCTGCGAAAGAGGTCGGCGGAATGGGCGAGGGGCATCGCGCGGCAACGGCTGTTGTCGCGCAACTGGCCCGCGTATGCATGTCCACGGCCATGGTGACCTGCATGCATTACTGCGCGACAGCGGTGATCGAAGCCTACGGACGCCGCGAAGTGCGCGAGGCGATCGCCGCCGGCAAGCATGTGTCCACCCTGGCATTTTCTGAGACCGGCTCACGCAGTCATTTCTGGGCCCCGGTTGGAACAGCCACCGAGTCTGCAGGCACGGTGCATCTTGACGGTGCCAAGAGCTGGGTGACGTCTGCAGGCGAGGCTGACTCCTACGTCTGGTCCAGCCGGCCGGCGCTGAGCGATGGCGCCAGCAGCCTGTGGCTGGTGGACAGCACATTGCCGGGTCTGAGCGTTGCCGGCGCTTTTGATGGCCTGGGGCTGCGCGGCAATGCATCATCACCGATCCGCGCCGAACAGGTCGCGATCAGCGCGGACGATCGCCTGGGCAGCGATGGCGCCGGTTTCGACATCATGATGGGCACCGTTGTGCCTTACTTCAACCTGATGACTTCGGCGATTGCGCTGGGCAACATGCAGGCGGCCGTTGAAAAGTCCGCCAAACACGTCGGGGCGACACGATTTGATCATTTGGGCCAGTCCCTGGCCGACCTGCCGACCATCCGTGCCTATGTCGGCCGCATGCGTATCAAGGCCGACATGGTGGAAGCCCTGCTGCTCGACAGCATCAATGCCCTGGAACAAGGCCGCGAAGATACCATGCTGCGTCTGCTGGAAATCAAGGCTGCCGCAGGGGAGACGGCGACGGAAGTCACCGATCTGGCCATGCGCGTGTGCGGCGGTGCGGCATTCCGCAAGGAGGGCGGCGTCGAACGTCATTTCCGCGATGCCCGTGCGGCGACCGTGATGGCGCCGACGACCGATGTCCTGTACGACTTTGTCGGCAAGGCGGTATGCGGCCTGCCGGTTTTTGGTTGAGGTGCTTCATGACAAATCAGAAAACACTGGTGATGGGCGCGGTGGCCTATGCCCCCAAGGTGGTGACCATCTGGGAAGGCTTCAAGCACTTTTTCGAGGACAACAGCCTGCCGTTTGACTACGTGCTGTATTCCAACTACGAGCGTCTGGTCGAGTCGCTGTTCGACGGTACGGTGCATGTCGCCTGGAATTCGCCATTGGCCTGGCTGCGTGCAGAGCGCATGGGGCGCGCACTGGGTAAGCCGGTTCGTGCGATGGCCATGCGGGATAGCGATCGCGATCTGACTTCGCTCATCGTGACCCGCAGCGACTCCGCGATTCAGACGCTTGCCGACCTGAAGGGGAAAACCATCGCCGTCGGTGCGGTGGACTCTCCTCAGGCAACGCTGTTGCCGCTGTACCACCTGCATCAGCAGGGGCTGGTCGCCGGCCGCGATTTTACGGTGCAACGTCACGACCTGCTCGGCGGCAAGCATGGCGACCATATTGGCGGTGAGCGCGATGCCGTGCGTGCCTTGATGGCAGGGAAGGCGGATGCGGCCTGCCTCATCGCAGGCAACCATCTGACGTTTACGGGTGAGGGCACATTGCCAGCAGGCGCTACGCGCATCCTCGCAGAAACAGCCCGTTTCGATCACTGCAACTTCACTGTGGCCGCCGATGCGCCAGTGATGCCGGTCAGTCGCATGCGTGAGCTGCTGCTCGGCATGGCATGGGAAGACCCTGCATTGCGACCGCTGCTGGAAATGGAAGGCCTCAAACAATGGCTGCCCGAGCGGCTGGAAGGATATCGCGACCTCGATGCTGCCGTTGAACTGTTCGGCTTTTACGACCACGAAGGCAAGATCATCTGTGCCGACTATCGCTATTGACAGGCTGGATCAGGGCAGCGCGCTCCTCCTGAAACACGCGCTGCGCCAGCTTCCGGCTGGTGAGGGTCTTGAAGTACGCGGCGATGACGACACCTTGCGGGTTCACCTTGCCCTCTGGTGCCGCGCACAGGGCCACGGGTGGGAAGCCGCATCGGATCGAGATTCCGGCGTGCTGGGTTGGATAACGCCAGGGACGTCACAGCGGCTACGCTGGAAAAATGCACAGTTGACCGGGTCGCCTGACGCCAGCGGCGTCGCGGACCACGCACAGGCAACCTGGGGGCTGGCCGCCCGTGGCGCACAAGTAGAAGATGCCACGCCGGCCTTCCATTTTCCGCTGTCCGACAAGGCGGCCCTCTGGGCAGAGGAAGCCCCGCGGCTTTACACGCAGGCGGTCAATGCGCAATGGAATCCCGACACGACCATCGACTGGGCGCAGGCCTTTGACCTGCCCGAGGATGTGGAAGACGCCGTGGTGCAGGTGATGACCTACATGATCGAGAATGAGAACGCTGCACTGCTGGTACCGGCCAAATTTCTCGCCCAGATGCATCCGCATTTCCGTGAGGTGATGCAATTGCTGGCCATCCAGGTGGCAGACGAGGCGCGTCATATCGAAGTGTTTACCAGACGCATTGCCCTGCGTGGCCGCGTGCCTGGGCTTTCCAGTGCCGGTGGTCAGGCCTCGCTGAAAACCCTGCTGGATACGCCGGATTTTGCCATCGCCATTTTTCTGCTGTCCGTGCTGGGCGAGGGCACTTTCGTCAATCTGCTCAATTTCCTCAACAGCCATGCGCCAGACCCGGTTACGCGCCAGATCGCCCGCCTGGCCGCGCAGGACGAGGCACGACACGTGGCTTTCGGCATGGCGCATTTGCAATATCAGCTTGCCCGCGAACCAGGATTGCGCGATCGCCTGGCGAATGCCATCGAGCAGCGCTTCGACACGCTTGCCACCACGGACGGACTGAACGAAGAAGTGCTGGACGCCTTGCTGCTGCTGGCTGCAGGATCGTGGGCGCCGGATGCAATACGCGCCGGACAGGAAAAGCTGGAGACGTTGAAACAGGACATGGCAGCAGGGCGGCGCTTGAGGCTGCTCAAGCTTGGCTTTTCTGATGCCCAAGCAACGCACCTGTCCGAATTGCATACAAGAAACTTCATGTAGCGAGACCGGTGCGCCCAAGCGCTTGCTGCTTGCCTAATTTCTGGGCAACAGCCAGAATGGCTTATCAACAACCGCGCAAGGGTTGGTCGATCTTCGATACAGTGGTCGCCAGCGTTGAAAACAGCGGGCAATCGCTTGGCGACATAGTCAGGAATGGAAACCTTGTTCTCCGAAAAGCCATCCGTATACCTGAAGCAATTGATCGTGACAACGGCCATTGTCCTGGCCGGCGCGTCTCTGCGACTCTGGCCCTTGGATGCGCTCGGCCTCAAGCTGGTTTACATTACCTTTTATCCAGCGGTGATGATCGCTGCAGTCTATGGCGGGATGTTTGCCGGCCTGACCGCAACCTTGCTTTCCTCTCTCATTATTTACTACTGGCAACCTGCGGGTCTCCCATTCATTCAGGACACTGCCGACAGGCTGGGCATGGCCGTTTTCTTGATCAACGGCGTCTTGATTTCATTTGTCGGGGAATCATTAAAGCAAGCCAACCTGCGCTTACGGCGAGAGAACGAATCGACGTTCAGTGAGATCAAGCGTGCAGAGCTGGCGTCGCGACAGGCAGAGCAAGCGGCGCTTGCAGAGTATCGTTCCGAACAACGCTTCCGAGCCTATTTCGAGCGCTCCATGGTGGGCATGGCAACCACGACCGCCGAAAAACGTTGGGCAGACGTCAATCCCGCACTCTGTCAAATGCTGGGATATTCCGCTGAAGAGCTAAAAGCGCGGACCTGGGCTGAACTCACGCATCCCGATGATCTTGCCTTGAATGTGGATTACTTCGATCAGCTCAATCGCGGCGAGATTGATGAGTACGAAATGGATAAACGGTTCATCAAGCGCAATGGCGAGATCGTTTATACCCACATCGCAGCCAGAGGCGTCCGCAAGGCGGATAAAAGTATCGATTACCTGGTGGTGCTGATCGAAGATGTCACGAAGCGCACCTTGGCAGAGCAGACCCTGCATGACCAGGAGTCGCAGTTCCGCATCGCGGTTGAAACCTCCACGGATGGGTTCATGGCCATCAATCCCGAAGGCAAGATCGTTGAAGTCAACGATGCATACATTAAGCGCTCCGGCTACAGCCGCGCAGAACTGCTACGCATGGGGATCCCTGACCTTGAGTCAAAGGAAAATGTTTTAGAAGTCTCTAGGCATATTGAAAAGGTCATGCAAGAGGGCCGCGATCAGTTCGAATCGCTGCATCGTACCAAAGACGGCAAGATCTGGCCTGTCGAGGTCTCCGTCACTTACTCTGCGCTATCTGGTGGGCGATTCTTTATCTTTTACAAGGACATTACCGAGAGAAAAAAGACCGAGCAGCAGATCTGGCATCAAGCCAATTTCGACCGGCTCACGGAGTTGCCCAACCGCGCCTTGTTCTTTGACCGCCTCTCGAAAGAACTCTCGCAAGCAAAACGCGCCCATGCCTTTGTCGGCTTGTTGTTTCTGGATCTGGATGGATTCAAGCCGGTCAATGACCGGTATGGCCATGATGCGGGCGACGTGGCACTCAAAACGGTATCTGCGCGCTGGCGCCTCTGCCTGAGAGATTCAGACACCTTGGCCCGGCTGGGTGGGGATGAGTTTGCCGTGATCGCTGGAAACCTGGAGTCGCCGGAAATGGCGACCTCCGTAGCAGAAAAGCTGATCGAGGCGTTTGCAAGACCGATTCAACTCCCCAACCAGATTGAGGTCGTTGTGGGCGTGAGCATAGGGGTGAGCATTTATCCTGACAACGCCACTGAAATGGATTCCTTGTTGTCATCCGCGGATGCGGCGATGTATGAAAGCAAGTCTAAAGGCAAGAATACTTTCAGCTTCTCCAAAAGCACGCCGGATAAGATTGTCGATAGCAGCAACTGGATCAAGTTCGATGATGCCCATCTCGTCGGGATCGATGTGATTGATGATCAGCATCGACATCTGGTCCTGCTGCTGAACCAACTCAATCAGGCACTCGCCAACCCACATACCAATGAGCATATTCATCAACTGTTTGTAGAGGTTATCAACTACACGGTCGATCACTTTAAAACCGAGTTCCAGTTGATGCAGGAAGCGAACTACCCGGATATCGCGGCGCATGAAGAAGTGCATGAAAGGCTGCTTCAAGAGATCCGGGATGTGATGCAACACTTCGATCAAGGAAATGAATTGCTGATCCTCCAGACGCTCAAGGATTGGCTGCTGAATCATATCGTGCAATCAGATCAGCCATTGGCTGACTTTCTGATCTCCAAGAAAAACCATCGCTGATCCCATCCCCGGCCCTCGGCATCACGAGTATGTGGTGGTGCCATTGAGCGCGTTCTTGTCCATTCTGATCTGATAGACAGCGAAGCTGCAGTATCCGTCATAAGACCTTCACGGTAGGGACTTAAAATCTACCGACCTGTTCTCTATAAGATCGTAGGCGTCTTGAATGACGGATTTAATGCCCATCCAAAAAACGACCAAGGGTCTCGCTGAATTGACGCATCCTGCGGGCACCCTCGATTTGAAGTCTCGTCAGTTTCTCATTCTGGCCGATGGCAAGCGTACGGTTGCGTGCATCCAGGCCTTACGTCCCAGCATGGACGTCAATGCCATATTTGTTCGCTTGGCGAGTGAAGGGTATGTGGTCGGCGATCAGAATTTGCAGGTTACTCCTGCGCCACCGCTGAACGCCCCGCCAAGCCCACCGCATCAAGAAGCGCCGCCTCTTTTGACTGAAGAAAGTATGGCTGAGGCAAAAACGATCATGCTGGAAACTACACGCCAGTACGTCGGCATTCTGGGCGGTGATCTGACGCATAAAATCGGTATGGCCAACAACCTGATCCAACTGAAAAGTTGCATCGCGCAATGGAACATGGCAATACGCGACTCACGGCAGGGGAAAGCTGCTGCAGACCAATATTTGCAAAAAGTCCAGCTCGCGCTTGGCATTGTCGCCTGAGATTTCCGTTGCTTCTCGGCGTCCAGTCAGGCGTCACGGATGATGTCGTATCCACATGATGCATTGATCAGGTTTTAGTGTTTTATCGGGAAGGCAATGACAGTGCGAACGCAAGCACAGTAAGATGGCTGAAGCCGAACATCCATCATGTCGCTTCGGCGTTTTTGGCGCTGCGTTACGAAATCAAAATCGGACACATGACTTGATGCCTGCTCAACCTGATCCCGTACAACCTCAATTCCATTTGACGGACATCGATCTTCCCTACACCCCATCCGCCGTGACGGTGGATCGCATACCTCGCGCCATGTTGCCTGCTGCCGTTGCCGAGGCGGCATCCGATCCGGATCCATCCAACATGTATATGCGGATGTGCTATGTGCTGCAAGCCCTAGGCAAAGAAGATCTGGCGATGGAAATGCAGGCGAAAGCGCTTGAGTACCGGAGTTTATACAGAATTTCCACCCCCTCATCGCCTGCTGTAAAGCTGCTTGCCCTGATGGGGCCAGGAAGCCTGCTGGAGAATACCCCGCTTGATTATGTTGTCGAAAACAGCGACATCCGTCTTGATCTTTTATACGTCCATCCAGACTTGACGCTTCCCGAAGACCTACCTGAGCACGATGTCGCAATCGTCGCATTAGCGGAGTCCGATAAGAATCGACCATTGCTCATGAGCTTGGACGCTCTTCTGGCGCATTGGCCACGGCCCATCCTCAACTATCCTCTCAGGGTCTTGGGATGTGCAAGGGATGCAGTGTTCCAGCAATTGCAAGACATTCCCAATCTTATTGTCCCTGATGTGCGTCGCTGTAACCGTGCTCAGGCGATGTGTGATGGATACGACTATCCGATGACCATCAGGCCGCTTGATACGCACTGCGGCAACGGCCTGATGAAAATAAACGCGCGCGTTGAGCTTGATGCCTATTTAAGCAACACAGCAGGGGATGAGTTCTTTATTTCGGAATACGTCGATTACCGCAGTCATGACGGTCGCTTCAGAAAACTAAGAATCGCCCTGATCGACGGCCAGCCCTATCTATGCCATTTGGCCATTTCGGACCACTGGGTTGTGCATTACCTGTCCTCAGACATGCAGAAGAGCGATGAAAAACGCGCCGAAGAGGCTGAAATGATGGAAAGTTTCGAGCGTGATTTTGCCGTGCGGCATCATCTGGCATTAAAAACCATCTCGGAAAAACTCGGTCTCGATTATGTCATTCTGGATTGTGGAGAAACCCGGGATGGCCGTTTGCTTTTGTTCGAAGCCGACACGCGCGGATGGATACATGCAACCGATCCTGTTGAGATTTTTCCATATAAACAGATGGCGATGCAGAAGGCGTTCGACGCATTTAAGGCTATGCTGGTGTCTCGTTCACAGGTTGGCCGGTCTTGATGCAGCCTAGGGAGGCTGCCAGAGTGGGCGCCATGAGTGGCACACCATTCGCTTACGAAATCATGTCCCATTTAGGATCATCGAGGATTTTAGAGCGTTGAAATTTTATGCGTCCACCACACAATTACCATAATTATATTATGGTAATATTTTTTCGTTACTCTAAGTCCTCCCCTGAATAACTCAAGGGTACCGCGTGAAGGAGCTGTATGAACGGAAAAGCTTTTTTTGAGTGGTCAGATAACATGAGTGTTGATATCGCAGAAATCGATACGCAACACAAGATGCTGATAGACATCCTTAACCGGCTATTTATGTCTGTCATGAATCGAGAGCAAAACACGGTCACCACAGAAGTGCTGGACGCGTTAATCGATTACACCAAAACACACTTTGAACTTGAAGAGCGTCTCATGCTTGATGCTGGGTACGACCCAATGGCATATGCGGCGCACTGTACTACCCATCAGGAATTTATCGATAAAGTCGGAAATGCCGCGAGGAAGTTTCTGGTGGAAGAAAAGACCGTGTCTTTCGAGCTCATTAATTTCCTGAAGCACTGGCTTCGCGACCATATCCTCGTGACTGATCAGAAATATGCTGCTGCCTTACGGGACCAGGGCTACGTGACCCATGCATGGGAGACCAGCGCTAATTCCCTCATGACACAGAAGCAGAACGCATCCGAACACTCCAGAAAACACTGGTGGAACCTTTGGTGATCTGACGCTCCCTGTCCCAATGCTCCACCTTCACCTCGTCAAGTCGGTCAGCAAGTTAATGATCAAGGCGCTGCTTGTGTGGACACGGCGAAGGATTACGGAAGGGGGAGTGGCGGAAGAGAATGGGAGTCGAACCCACCTGAGACTGCCTGGCAGCCTCACCCGGATTTGAAGTCCGGTCGTCCCACCGGGGAACGCGTCTCTTCCAGCGCTTGCGATTTTACCAGCTGCGTCGGCTAAAACTGCAGCAAATCATTGCGTATGCGGTGCGCATCGTGCACGCGGCGCGTGTAGCCCACACGGTCAAAAAACTCCAGAATCTGGATCGCCAGTTTGCGGCCGGTATCGATGCGGGTGCGGAATTCCGCGGCATAAATTTCTTGCCGAGGGTGATCGTCTGCAGTCTGGCGCACGATTCCGGCCAGTTGCGTCACTGCTGCGGGCAGATAGTAGTGATCGTGTGCCACCAGGTAAACACGCCCCATGCGGGCCAGCCGCCGCATCAGCGTGCGGATACTGGCCTCATCAACGCCCAGCGCGTTGCCGATATCCCGCACCCGCGGCGGCTGGAATGGCTGGGCTGCCAGCATCGGCGCGATCTCATGCCAGAGATTCTCTTCCGCATCTCCCAGCGCAATCGTATGACCGGGTAGGTGCAGCCATGAGCCGTCCTTGGCCAGGCGGGCCTGTTCCAGCAGATGCTCGATCAGGGCTGCGAACGCTGCGCGCGTCACTTGCGGTGCTGTCCGCATGCGCAACTGCTCGGCATTGAGCCCCAGGGAATCGCTGACTTCCGCATGTTCTCTTGCCAATACATCCAGCGCGCTGTCACATAGCGTCTCCCAACGTGCCGTTGAAAAAGCAGTGACAGGGGGCCTGACCCTGGCGAGCACGCACGGAACCTCAGCGGTAAGCCGCGCAAGCGCCTCTTCTGGCACATTGGCATTGGTGGCAAAGGCTTGAAGATCGACGCCGTTGGGTGCGCAATCCAGCAGGGCGGCGAGCACCTCTGGAAGCGTTGCGGCTTGCCATGCCGCCAGCACGGAGAGGCGCTGCGGTGTGCGCCGGCCGCGTGCCGGCGGATGCGCATCGAGCACCAGGCCGCCGCCCAGCGTATGTTGTGCGGAAGCATCACGCACGATGAAACGGTCGCCTAGCACTGCGCCCATAGGCTTATCCAGGACCACCTGCGCCAGCGCAGTCTGCCCTGGGGCGAGTGTTTCCTGCTCCAGCAAGGCGATGCGTCCGGTGATGTGTGCTGCGCCCAGATGCACATGTACTGGACGCCAATGTTTGAGTTGGGGTGCATCCTCAAGCAAATGCAGCCGGACGTCCATGCGCGTGGAAGGCGCGTGGAGTGGAGGGGCCAGCACCCAGTCGCCGCGCTGGATCTGTGCTTTTTCCACACCGACCAGATTGAGCGCGCAGCGTTGTCCTGCGTGCCCAGATTGGGCGGGCTGATTCTGGGCGTGTATAGCACGGATGCGTACGGGCAGGCCGGAAGGCGACAGCAGTAACTGATCGCCGACGTGGACAGTCCCGGAAAAGACCGTGCCTGTGACTACGGTTCCGACCCCACTCAATGAAAACGAGCGATCTACTGCGAGGCGGAAACCGCCTTCCGTTGCGCGCGTCACTTGCGTTTGCGCCATGGCGTCCAGTTGCTGGCGAAGCGCTGCGACACCTTGGCCCGTGATCGAGGACAGCGGGAAAATGGGGCGTCCCGCCAGCCCTGTGCGCGCAAGCAGCGCCTCGACTTGGGCGATCACTTCTTCAACCCGCGCTGGAGGGACCATGTCGGTCTTGGTGATCGCCACCACGCCACGATGCAAGCCCAGCAGGTCGAGGATGTGCACATGTTCGATCGTTTGCGGCATGACGCCATCATCCGCGGCGACAATCAGCAGGACGGTGTCGATGCCGGTCGCGCCGGCCAGCATGTTGTGCACCAGCTTTTCGTGTCCGGGGACGTCGACGAAGCCCAGGATGTCGCCGTTAGGCAGCGGTGTGTAGGCGTAGCCAAGGTCCAGCGTGATCCCGCGTTCTTTTTCTTCCTTGAGGCGATCGGCGTCAACGCCGGTGAGGGCCTTCACCAATGCGGTCTTGCCGTGGTCGATGTGACCTGCCGTGCCGATAATCACAGGGCCAGCACTTTCAGTTGCGCTACAAACAGCGCCTCGTCTTCCAGGCAGCGCAGATCGAACAGCAGGGCGCCTTCCTCCATGCGACCGATGACCGGGCGCGGCAGGTTGCGGAAGGCATCCGCCAGTTTCTTCAAGGCAGTGCCCGCGCCGCGCCCCTTGAGGGTGGGTGAAATCGCCAGGCAAGCGCTAGGGAGCAAATCGACCGGCAGCGAACCGCTGCCGATCTGGCTATGACCGGCACGAATCTCAACCTGTGCGTGCGTGGAAAGTGTGCCTTGCAGCAGAGGCAGCAAGCGCTCAGCCAGCGCCTGAATCTCGCTCGGGGAACGGGTGAGCAGGCGCAGCGTCGGCATGTCGCGCGTCAGCAGTTCCGGGTAACGATACAGCCGCAGCGTGGCCTCCAGCGCAGCCATGGTCATCTTGTCCACGCGCAGGGCGCGCTTCAGCGGGTTTCGCTTGAGCTTGGCGATCAGATCCTTCCTGCCGACCACGATGCCTGCCTGCGGGCCACCCAGCAATTTGTCGCCACTGAAGGTCACCAGATCGGCGCCCTGGGCGATGGCTTCCTGCACGGTCGGTTCCTTGGGCAAGCCCAGTGCGGTAAAGTCCACCAGCGTGCCGCTGCCGAGATCGACTGCCAACAGCAGGTCATGTGCGTGTGCCAGTTGGGCGACATCGCCCTCACTCACGCCGGTAGTGAAGCCCTGAATGGCGTAGTTGCTAGGGTGCACCTTCATCAGCAAACTCGTGCGCGGCGTAATGGCGCCGGCATAGTCCTTCAGATGCGTACGGTTGGTGGTACCCACTTCGACCAGCTTGGCGCCGGCCCTGGCCATGATGTCGGGGATTCTGAATGCGCCGCCGATCTCGATCAATTCGCCACGTGACACGATCACCTGGCGGCGTTGCGCCAGCGTGTTGAGCAGCAGGAACACAGCAGCGGCATTGTTGTTGACGACGGTGGCGGCTTCAGCGCCAGTCAGTTCGCAAATCAGGCGGTCGATGTGGTCATCACGGTCGCCCCGCGACGCGCTGTCGAGATCGAATTCCAGATTGCTCGCAGACTCCATCACGGCCTGAACCGCAGCGGCTGCCTGGCGGGAGAGCAGGGCGCGGCCCAGATTGGTATGCAGCACGGTGCCTGTCAGGTTGAATACCGGTCGCAGGGAATTGCGTGAGGCCGCCGCCATCGCTTGCTGGCATTGCCTGACCAGTTGATCGACCGCCCATCGATGCTCGGGATTGGACTTAAGCGTGGCGCGCAACGCGGCCAGCAGATCACGCAACACATTGACGGTAGCAGTATGGCCATATTGCTCACGTAACGCGACGACCGCAGGTTGCGTCAGGAGTTGATCAATGGAGGGCAGGGCAGATAAAACGGTTTTCATGGGTTCACCTGAACACGCAGGATGATTTAAACGAATGCGGAGGGTAGCAGAGGCCCCGCATCCGCGGGACTATTTTTGCGCAGGCTGCAAAAACGCGCGCTGTGACTTGATGGTGTTGGCGACGATGTCCAGCAGTCCGGCACCGCCCTGGTCGACATGGGCGATGATGGCGGAACGCATGCGTGGATCCCAGAAGCGCTTGAGGTGGGAGGCGATGTCTTTCGCCGCCTGTTCCTGATCCGGCTCGGCTTCAAAAAACTGGCCGATCTGGTTGGCCATTTTGACAAGGTTTTCGATATGCATCTGTTTTCCTTATTGAATGCTAACTGCCTGGCTGAATACGGTGCGGATGGGCATAAACCACGTGGCTGTCACGCCGGCTGAAGCCGATCAGCGTGAGTCCGGTTTCGTGGGCGAGGTCGATGGCCAGGCCGGTCGGGGCGGAAATGGCTGCCAGCAGTGAAATGCCAAACGACGCCGTCTTTTGCACCATTTCGTAACTGGCGCGGCTGGTGACGATGACGAAGCCCTGGCTCGGGTCTACGCCTTGCGTGGCCAGCGTGCCGATCAGCTTGTCGAGCGCATTGTGGCGGCCGACATCTTCCATCGCGAACAGAACATCCCCAGTCGGCGTGGCCCAAGCCGCAGCGTGCACGGCCCCGGTCAGCGACTGAATCGGCTGATGTTCGGTGAGCTGATTGAACGCACCGTGCAGTGCCTGAGGCGTAATGCTGCAGCCAGCACCCACGGGCGCCGGATGTCGAACCACATGCTGCAGATTCTCCGCGCCACATAATCCACACCCGGTTCGCCCGGCCATACTGCGGCGTTTTTCCTTGAGCGCGCTGAAACGTTCCTGCGCAATGGTCATCTGCAACTCGATACCGTTTGCACGTGTCACCAGTTCCAGGTCATACATTTCAGACGGGTCCGCAACAATGCCCTCGGTCAGGCTGAAACCCAGCCCGAAGGCCTCCAGATTCAACGGGGAGGCCAGCATCACGGCATGCGAGATGCCGTTATAGACCATGGCGACCGGTACCTCATCTGCCACCCGATCTTCAGCACGCGTCCACGCATCGTTGCGCCAGCGATCCACGCGCACCGTGCGCCAGCTGGGGAAATCCTGCTGGCGTTCGTCCGCCGATGTTTCCGGGTTCTGGACTGCAACAAGCTGCATTACTGCGCCTTGACAGGTTCGCGGTGCTTCAGCAGTTCATCCTGCTGATCGCTGAACTGGCGATAGCGCTGCTGCCATTCGGAAGGCTGGCTGACCTTTACGATCTGCACGGCGGTCACTTTGTATTCCGGGCAATTGGTAGCCCAGTCGGAATTGTCCGTGGTGATCACGTTGGCACCCGAGAACGGATGGTGGAAGGTGGTATAGACCACGCCAGGCTGCATGCGGGTCGACACCTTGGCATGCAGCACCGTATCGCCGGCGCGGCTCTGGATCCCCACCCAGTCCCCATCCTTGACGCCGCGTTCTTCCGCGTCGTGCGGATGGATTTCCAGGATGTCTTCCGGATGCCATGCGGTGTTGCTGGTGCGGCGGGTTTGTGCCCCTACGTTGTAGTGCGACAAGATGCGACCGGTGGTGAGGATGAGCGGGAAGCGCTGATTGACCTTCTCATCCGTCGGCACGTAGCGGGTGACGAAGAACTTGCCCTTGCCGCGCACGAATTCGTCGATGTGCATGATGGGGGTACCATCCGGCGCATGCGCGTTGCACGGCCATTGCACACTGCCCAGTTGCTCGATCTTTTCGTAGCTCACGCCATGGAAGGTCGGAGTCAGGCGTGCAATCTCGTCCATGATCTCAGATGGATGGTCGTAGTGCATGGCGTAGCCCATGGCCTTGGCCAGCATCATGGTCGCTTCCCAGTCGCCGTAGCCACCCAGCGGCTCCTTGACCTTGCGTACGCGGGAAATCCGGCGTTCTGCATTGGTGAAGGTGCCGTCCTTTTCCAGGAACGATGCGCCCGGCAAGAAGACGTGGGCATACTTGGCCGTTTCGTTCAGGAACAAGTCCTGCACAACGACACACTCCATGGCTTCCATGGCGGCGATCACATGCTGGGTATTGGGGTCGGACTGGACGATGTCTTCACCCTGACAGTAAAGCCCTTTGTAACTGCCGTCCAAGGCAGCCTCGAACATGTTGGGGATGCGCAGGCCTGGCTCTTTTTCCAGCGTCACGCCCCATTCGCGCTCAAACAGGCCACGTGCGGCATCGTCGGAGACGTGGCGATAGCCTGGCAACTCGTGCGGGAAAGAGCCCATATCGCAGGAGCCCTGCACGTTGTTCTGGCCGCGCAGCGGGTTGACACCCACGCCCAGGCGACCGATGTTGCCAGTCGCCATCGCCAGGTTGGCGATGGCCATGACCATGGTAGAGCCCTGGCTGTGCTCGGTGACGCCCAGGCCGTAATAAATCGCTCCGTTGCCGGCAGTCGCGTAGAGGCGGGCGGCGGCACGGACTTCTTCAGCGGAAACCCCGGTGGCCGCTTCAAGGGCCTCAGGCGAGTTTGCAACGTCGGCAACGAAATTCTTCCAGTCGGTGAATGCCTGTGGCTCGCAACGCTCGGCGACAAAGGCTTCATCGACCAGCCCTTCCGTCACGATGACATGCGACAGGGCGTTGGCAATTGCGACGTTGGTGCCAGGCCGCAGCTTGAGATGATGCTGTGCCTTGATATGCGGCGATTTCACCAGGTCGATCGCGCGTGGGTCGATCACGATGAGCTTGGCGCCTTCGCGCAAACGGCGCTTCATCTGGGAACCGAATACCGGGTGGCCATCCGTTGGGTTGGCGCCGATGACCATGATGACATCCGCCTGCATGACCGAGTCAAAGGTCTGGGTGCCGGCCGATTCGCCCAGCGTTTGCTTCAGCCCATAACCGGTAGGAGAGTGACAGACACGGGCACAGGTATCGACGTTGTTGTTGCCGAAGGCCGCACGTACCAGCTTTTGCACCAGATAGTCTTCTTCATTGGTGCAGCGGGAAGACACGATGCCACCGATGGCGTCCTTGCCGTATTTGGCCTGGATGCCTTTGAAACGGTCGGCGGCGAAGTTGATGGCTTCTTCCCAGCTGACTTCGCGCCAGGCATCGCTGATTTTGTCGCGGATCATGGGCTTGGTAATGCGATCCGGGTGGCTGGCGTAGCCCCAGGCAAAGCGGCCCTTGACGCAGCTATGGCCGTGGTTGGCGTGGCCGTCCTTGTTGGGCACCATGTTGACGACCTGGTCGCCCTTCATTTCTGCGCGGAAGGAGCAGCCCACGCCGCAGTAGGCGCAGGTCGTGATGATGCTGTGGTCTGGCTGGCCGTGGCTGATGATGGACTTTTCCATCAGCGTGGCGGTCGGACAGGCTTGCACACAGGCGCCACAAGAGACGCACTCGGAATCAAAGAAGGCTTCCATCTGGCCCGGCGATACGCGGGATTCGAAGCCGCGCCCGTCTATGGTCAGCGCAAAGGTGCCTTGTGTTTCCTCACAAGCGCGTACGCAACGATTGCAGACGATGCACTTGGAAGGATCGTAGGTGAAATAGGGGTTGGAGGTATCCTGGGTGCTCTTGAGATGGTTCTCGCCTTCGTAGCCGTAACGCACTTCACGCAGGCCGACGACGCCAGCCATGTCCTGCAGCTCGCAATTGCCGTTGGCTGAGCAGGTGAGGCAATCCAGCGGATGGTCTGAAATGTACAGTTCCATCACGCCGCGGCGGATATCCGCCAGCTTGGGTGTCTGGGTATGCACCTTCATGCCGTTGTCGACCAGGGTCGTACAGGAGGCCGGATAGCCGCGGCGGCCTTCCACTTCCACCAGACACAGGCGGCAAGAACCAAAAGGTTCGAGACTATCTGTGGCACACAACTTTGGAATCTGTACGCCAGCTTCAGCCGCTGCGCGCATGACCGACGTGCCGGCGGGCACCGTCAGCGTGATGCCATCAATTTCCACCTCGACCAGCTGTTCCGAAACGCGCGCCGGCGTGCCGTAATCCGTACCGCAACCACCACCGCCACATTGACATGCCATGATGTTTCTCCTTACGCAGCCTGCTGCTTGTTGTTCAGGCCGAAGTCTTCCGGGAAATGATTGAGCGCCGACAGCACCGGGTAGGGCGTCATGCCGCCAAGCGCGCACAGCGAGCCGTTGAGCATGGTGTCGGACAGGTCGCGCAACAACTGCACATTGACTGCGTGATCGGTGCCCGCAATGATCTTGTCGACGACCTCGACGCCACGTGTCGAGCCGATGCGGCAGGGCGTGCACTTGCCGCAGGATTCGATGGCACAGAACTCCATTGCGTAACGGGCCATTTTTGCCATGTTCACCGTATCGTCAAAAGCGACGATGCCACCGTGGCCGAGTACCGCCCACAACGCGGCAAACGCTTCATAGTCCAGCGGGGTATCGAATTGCGACTCAGGCAGGAACGCGCCGAGCGGGCCACCCACCTGCACAGCACGGATGGGACGTCCGGAGGCGGAGCCGCCGCCGTAGTCATACAGCAGCTCGCGCAACGTTACCCCGAATGCTTTTTCGACCAGTCCACAGTGCTTGAGGTTCCCCGCCAGCTGGATCGGCAACGTTCCACGCGAACGGCCCATGCCGTAATCGCGATAGAAAGCGCTTCCTTTATCCAGAATGATGGGCACCGAGGCCAGTGAAATGACGTTGTTGATGATGGTGGGCTTGCCGAACAGGCCTTCGATCGCCGGCAGCGGCGGCTTGAAGCGTACGATGCCGCGCTTGCCTTCCAGGCTTTCCAGCAACGAGGTTTCTTCGCCGCATACATAAGCTCCGGCGCCGCGGCGGACTTCCAGGTGAAAGGTCTTGCCGCTGCCCAGGATGTCGGTGCCCAGATAGTTGTTGGCCACAGCCACATCGATGGCTTCGTTCAGGGCCTGCAGGGCATGCGGGTATTCCGAACGCAGGTAGATATAGCCCTGCGTTGCGCCGACTGCGATCCCGGCGATGGTCATGCCTTCGATCAGCACGAATGGATCATCTTCCATGATCATGCGATCCGAGTAGGTGCCGGAGTCGCCTTCGTCGGCGTTGCAGACGATGTACTTCTGGTCTGCCGCCGTGTTCAGCACGGTATTCCACTTGATCCCGGTCGGGAAGGCCGCGCCGCCGCGTCCACGCAGGCCGGAGTCGGTCACTTCCTTGACGATATCGGCACCGCTCAAGCCAAGGGCGCGCTTGAGGCCGCGATACCCGGCATGTGCGACATAGTCCGTCAGCGATACCGGATCGGTGATGCCGACACGGGCAAAGGTCAGGCGCTCCTGCTTTTTCAGAAAAGGGATGTCGTCTGTCAGGCCCAGGTGCAGAGGATGCGTCGCACCGTTCAGGAAATCGCTCTCGAACAACCCCGCCACATCCTCAGGATTGACGGGGCCGTAGGCAACGCGCCCCTGCGGCGTGGCGACTTCGACCAGGGTTTCCAGCCAGAACATGCCACGGGAGCCATTGCGTATCAGATCGATGCTGATGCCACGTTTTTCGGCTTCTGCCGAAATGGCGCTGGCAACACGGTTGGCTCCCAGCGAAATCGCGCTGGAATCACGCGGTACGTAAATCTTGATGCGCATCACTGACCCTTCCTTGCCTGATCGATAAGTTGCGCCAGCTGCGTTGGCGTCACACGGCCATAAACTTCGTCGTCCAGCATGATGGCCGGCGAGCAGGCACAGTTACCCAGGCAATAGACCGGCTCCAGCGAAACCGCCTGGTCGCCCGTCGTTTGGTGAAAATCGATGTGCAGCAGCGCTTTGGCGTGCTCGGTCAGCGCGGCACTACCCATGGCCTGGCAAGACTCGGCCTGACAGATCTGCAGGGTATGTTTTCCTGGCGGCGTTTCGCGGAAATAGTGATAAAAACTGATGACACCGTGGACTTCGGCGCGGGAGAGATTGAGTTCGCTGGCGATCACCGGTACCGCCTCGGGGGGGATGTAGCCAATATTGTCCTGAATACCGTGCAATATCGGCAGCAGGGCGCCGGGTTTGTCCTTGTTGCTGGTGATCGAGGCTTCGATCACATCTCTGGTGCGGTCTTGCAGGGTCATCATTTCCTCGCTCGGTGTGCTGGAAAAACTGCGACACATCATTATGTTTGATCACCCGTCTGACCATTCCAAATGGCCTTGGACGAGTGGCCTAGTGTTATTCGTAAGAGAATATAGCTTAGAGCCCAAAATCGTCAACGATCTTGGCCGCATGGGTATTGGCGGCCTGAGCAGCGCCGGATGGACGTGAAGGTAATTCAGTCGTTGGATCTGAGCCTTTGCACCTTGCGATACAGGGTTGCACGGCCTATCCCCAGTTGTTTTGCGGCCTGCGTCATGTTGCCTGCATGCGTTTGCAGCGCCTGACGGATCAGTTCGCTCTCCGCCGAAAGGAAGCTGGCGGCGGGGTTGTTTGTCGTGGCCGTGCCCGCGGCCCGCGACGGCTGGGATTCTTCGACAAAGTCCTCAGGGAGGTGCTGCATCCTGATAATGCGATCATCATCAACAAAGGCCAGTGCGGCACGCAGCACGTTTCTCAGCTGACGCACATTGCCTCGCCAAGGGTGATGCCTGAACATGGCGCGTGTTTCATCATGCAGTTCCACATCGGAGTCCTCTGATTCTTCATCCAGAATCTTCGCTACCAGGGCCTCTAGATCCTCTCGTTCGCGCAGTGCTGGCAGGCTGACGCGCAGGCCATTCAAGCGATAGTAAAGGTCTTCTCTGAATGCGCCGGAATCAACGTGATCGCGCAGCTTGCGGTTGGTGGCTGAAATGATCGCGATATCGACCGGCGTGCCTTTTGCGCCGCCCAGGGGCACGATTTCCCGTTCCTGCAGCACGCGCAGCAACCGGGCTTGCAATTGCAGTGGCATCTCGCCGATTTCATCAAGAAACAGCGTGCCGCCATTGGCCTGCATGATTTTGCCGGGCACGCCGCTGCGTTTTGCACCAGTGAAGGCACCTTCTTCGTAGCCAAACAGCTCGGCTTCGATCAGGCCTTCTGGAATGGATGCGCAGTTGATCGCGACAAACATCCCTTTGCGCCCCGACTCGCTATGCACGGCTTTGGCCAGCAGCTCTTTGCCTGTACCGGTCTCGCCTTCAACCAGAATCGGGATGTCGCGATTCAATACCCGCCTGACGCGATCAATGACTTGTCGCATTTTCAGATCGCCCGAATCCAGCAGGTCCAGCATGGAACTGACAGGCTCCGGCGAGCGGGGCAGGGGTTTCGATAAGGCAGGCTTATCGGCGCTGCTGGTCGGGGTAGGGGCGGCACCAAGTTCTGTTTTTACGTAAATCTGCTGACCGGTATGGGTGGTCAGCGGCGCACTGTTGGGTTGCTGGCGTTTGGCGACGCTGAGAAATGCGGGTAAGGTCATTCCAAACAGGTCGCTAAAGCCCAGGTTGCCGAGCGCCGCATGATTCAGCCCAAGCAGGGTGCCGCCGCTCCTGTTGATGGCAAGCAGATGACCCTCGGCCGAAAAGACAGCGATGCATTCCCACAAGGTGCCGATAAATTCGGGGCGGGTATGAAAACGCAGGGTGATTTCACGTGAAAACTCGGCGCTGAACAGGCGATTCTCGATCATCTGCGCCGACATGCGTACCAAGGCCATGGTATGCGCCTGCGGCTGACGGTAGTCGCCCGAGACGTCGAGCACGCCTATGGTTTGGCCGTACGGGTCCAGAATAGGGGCAGCGGAGCAATTCAGAAAGGCATTCTGACTGTAGTAATGCTCGGCGCCCATGACGAATACCGGTGCACCTTCTACCAGCGCGGTACCGATCGCATTGGTGCCGGTATTTTCCTCGCTCCATGAGACACCAGGCTGCAGCGCAACACGTTGCGCCTTGTTGATGAATTCGTCGTCCCCCAGTGCATGCAGGATCGTGCCTTGTGCGTCCGTCAGGATCACCATGCTTTGGGTGCCGATGGTCTGGGACTGCAGGTTCTCCATCTCAGGGCGCGCCTGATGCAGAAGACGCGAGTTTTTCTCGCGGATTTCATTCAGTGCCTGCTGGGATAGGGGTGCGATTTGCAGGTTCAGTTCCAGAGACTGCCCGGTGTTGGCACAGCGCGACCAGGAGCGTTCGATCGGTTCGGGCAGCAAGCCTTCTGGCACAACGCCATGATCCAGCAGCTGCGCGCGCGCTGCCTTGATGCGATTCAAATGGTCGGATAAGCGTGCCATGGAAACCCCAAAATCACTGTTGTCTCAGAGTGTCTCAATCTTGCGAGAGACACTCGTCTCGAATTGAGACGATACGCCAATATGCGCGCCCCGGGAAATTTTGTAAAGCAAATAGAATCAGCTAGTTGCCCATGGATAAATTTCAGGCATGGTTCATGCTCATAATCCCGATGTTCAGTTGAACTATGTTATGGATCATTAGCACCCTACAACCTAATACAAAGCACGAGGAGACAGCATGATTTACGCATTTCCAGGCCAGGCCGGCGCCAAGGTTCAATACAAAACCAAGTACGACAATTTCATCGGTGGCAAGTGGGTTGCCCCTGTCAAAGGTGAATACTTCGATGTCATCACGCCAATCACAGGCAAGGTCTACACCAAGGCCGCCCGCTCCAGCGCTGAAGACGTGGAGCTGGCACTCGATGCCGCACACGCTGCCGCAGACAAGTGGGGCAAGACGGCTGTCGCCGACCGCGCCAATATCCTGCTGAAAATCGCCGACCGTCTGGAGGTGAATCTTGAACTGCTGGCTTACGCCGAAACCGTTGACAACGGCAAGCCGATCCGCGAAACCCTGAACGCCGACGTGCCGCTCAGTATTGATCACTTCCGTTACTTTGCCGGCTGCCTGCGCGCGCAAGAGGGCACGCTGAGTGAACTGGACGAAACCACCGTCGCTTACCATTTCCATGAGCCGCTGGGCGTCGTGGGTCAGATCATCCCCTGGAACTTCCCGCTGCTGATGGCCGCATGGAAGCTCGCACCTGCCATCGGTGCTGGCAACTGCGTCGTGCTGAAGCCGGCCGAATCCACCCCGATCAGCATTCTGGTGCTGGCTGAGCTGATCGCCGACATTCTGCCGCCAGGCGTACTCAATATCGTCAACGGTTATGGCCGCGAAGTCGGCATGCCGCTGGCCACCAGCCCACGTATCGCCAAGATCGCCTTCACCGGCTCCACTGCGACTGGCCGCGTCATTGCGCAAGCAGCTGCCAACAGCCTGATTCCCGCGACGCTGGAACTGGGCGGCAAGTCCCCGAACGTCTTCTTCGATGATATCGCTGCAGCTGATGACGACTTCTTTGACAAGGCGGTCGAAGGCCTGGTGCTGTTTGCCTTCAATCAAGGCGAGGTCTGCACCTGCCCATCCCGCGCACTGATTCAGGAATCCGTGTACGACAAGTTCATGGAGCGCGTACTGCCACGCGTGGCCGCGATCAAGCAGGGCAACCCGCTGGATACCGACACCATGATAGGCGCGCAAGCTTCCGACATTCAGATGGCCAAGATTCAGGAATATCTGGGCATCGGCAAGCAGGAAGGTGCACAGTTGCTGGCAGGCGGTGCCAAGGCCGAACTGGGCGGCGATCTGGCCGGCGGCTATTACATCCAGCCGACCCTGTTCAAGGGCCACAACAAGATGCGCATTTTCCAGGAAGAAATCTTCGGCCCAGTGCTGGCCGTGACCACCTTCAAGGACGAAGCCGAAGCGCTGGCGATTGCCAACGATACCGTGTACGGCCTGGGTGCAGGTGTGTGGAGCCGTGATGGCAGCCGCGCCTACCGCATGGGTCGCGGCATCAAGGCTGGCCGCGTCTGGACCAACTGCTACCATGCCTACCCGGCACACGCAGCGTTCGGCGGCTACAAGGAATCCGGCATTGGCCGCGAAACCCACAAAATGATGCTGGATCACTATCAACAGACCAAGAATCTGCTGGTCAGCTACAGTCCGAAGAAACTGGGCTTCTTCTAAACTGAAGCTGCTCTGAACAGGGCCCTCGGCATCACCGGGGGCCTTTTTTGTTGTTATCATCGGCGAGTTAATCGGGAGACTGATCATGGTGGAACGCGTATCGGCAACGCCCGCCGCTCTGGCATTTATCGAATTCCTCATCCAAAAACATGGCCCGGTCATGTTTTTCCAGCAAGGCGGATGTTGTGAAAACACGGCCCCCCTGTGCTATCCGCAGGGTGAATTCAAGCTGAGTCCGCACGACGTCTATCTGGGGGAGATCGGGGGTGTGCCTTATCACATGGGGCATCGTGATTTCGAGTTCTGGCAGAACACGCATCTGATCGTCGATGTCATTGAGGGACGCAGCGGAACCTTCGCACTGGATGGCCCCGAGGGAAAAACCTTCATCTGCCGTTCTCGACTATTCACGGATGATGAACTGGCCGAACTGGCAACGCAGAAGTAATCCCGACGGCCTGTCGGATACAATCACACGGAGATGACTGCATCCCGATATTTCTACCGTGACCTGACGGCCATTCCATCCTTTGCCGAGGCGATGGAAACCAGCCGCCACGTTTCCGTTCCGGATGACTGGTGGATCGTGATCGCGGACGTGATCGGCTCCACCCAAGCGATCGAGGCGGGCGATTACAAGCAGGTGAACACCGTCGGTGTCGCCTGTATTGCCGCCGTGACCAACGTGGATCGCAGCATCGATATGCCTTTTATCTTCGGTGGCGACGGCGCTACTTTTGCCGTACCGGACATCCTGATCCAGCCCGTCATGACCGCACTGCGTGGCGCGCAGCAGCTTTCGAGTGAGCGTTTTGGTCTGGGCCTGCGCGTCGGGCTGGTCAAGGTGTCCGATCTGATCTCACAGGATTACTGGGTCAACCTGGCCAAGGTTAGGCTGTCGCCCCACATGACGCAAGCCACATTCTCGGGGCGGGGGTGGGAGGAGGCCGAGCGGCGCGTCAAGGCACGCGATGCTGCTGGCGTGGTCCTGCTGCGGCAGGACGAAGGTCCCGCCGAGGCCAGTTTCGACGGCTTCGAATGCCGTTGGCAGGGGGTCCCCAGTTTCAACGACCACAAGCTCGCACTGCTGGTGGCGGCCATGTCGGAGGATCCCAGCATCAACCTGCGCACCTATCAGGCAACGATCGCCAAGATTCACGCCATTTATGGCGATGTTGCCAACTATCACCCCTTACGTCCCAGCCGCATGCGGCTGACGTTCAATCCGCGACTGCTGAGCCACGAATGGCGGGTCAGGTCCAGCCATGGCCTTCCATGGCAGCGGTTAGGCTATTTCATGAAAATGCTGTTCCAGAATCTGGCAGGAGCGTACCTGTTCTCGCGTAACATCAACACCCAGGCGACAGAATGGCAGCATTACCGCGATGAACTGGTCGACAACACCGATTTCCGCAAGTTTGACGGCATGCTGCGCATGGTCATGGACGGCACCGATGCGCAGGCGGCCGAACTTGAACACTATCTTGATGCGCAGTACCGGGCAGGGCATCTGGCTTACGGCATGTTCAAGTCACGCGAAGCCCTGGTCACCTGCTTGGTGCAATCCTACAACGGCAACCATATGCATTTTGTCGATGGTGGCGACGGTGGATATGCGCTGGCGGCACGCGGGCTCAAACAACAGATAAAGTCCTTCAAAAACACCGATACGTCACGCAATTAACCAGAACATGCAGCCAAAATCGAATCATTACCTGACCGGGTATCCTGCGTCGGTCGTCGCGCAAGTTGTGCGATTGATCGCTCAGGACAAGCTAGGGGAATGGCTGTTGAACAAGTACCCCTCTGCGCACGTCATCCGCACCGACAAGGCCCTGTATGACTACGTACTGGCGCTGAAAGGGGCATACCTGCGCAATGCCGATGGGCTCAGCAAGGTGGCGTACGACAGCAAGTTGCACGTCATCCAGAATGCGCTGGGCACCCACACCCGGATCTCGCGCGTGCAGGGCGGCAAGCTCAAGACCAAGCGCGAGTTGCGGGTAGCGTCTGTGTTCAGGGAAATGCCAGCGGAGTTTCTGCGCATGATCGTGGTGCACGAGTTGGCGCACCTGAAAGAGCAGGCGCACGACAAGGCGTTCTACCAGCTGTGCCAGTACATGGAGCCCGAGTATCACCAACTGGAGTTCGATCTGCGGGCTTACCTGATGTATCTGGAGGCCGGCGGCAAGCCATTGTGGGCGACGGCGCCCCTGGCCCCCTAGTCCTGAAGCGCACGCACCTTTACGGTCTTGCCCTTGACCTTGCCCGCGGCAAGTTTGCGTACGGCGTCACGGGCAATCTCACGGACCACGGCCACATAAGTCGTCTGGTCAGTCACCGTGATCTTGCCCACCTGTTCACGGGTAAAGCCGGCCTCGCCGGTGAGGGCGCCCAGCACATCGCCTGGGCGAATTTTCTCTTTGCGCCCCCCTAGAATCTGCAGTGTGGTCATCGGCGGCACCAGCGGGCTGTCATCCCCGCTTTGCAGCGATCCCAGCGTATGCCACTCGGGCTCATTCCCCATCAGTTTGGCGATGGTCGCGACACGCCGCCTGTCAGCGGGACTGCACAGGCTGAGCGCCCAGCCATCCTCATCCGCACGTCCGGTGCGGCCTATGCGATGGATATGGACTTCCGGGTCCGGCGTGACGTCGACATTGATCACTGCCTCAAGCTGCGCAATATCCAGGCCGCGTGCCGCCACGTCCGTAGCGACCAGCACCGAGCAGCTGCGATTGGCGAACTGGATCAGCACCTGATCGCGTTCGCGCTGTTCCAGGTCGCCGTTCAAGGTCAGCGCATGAAACCCCTGCGCATGCAGCAGGTCGACGAGGTCGCGGCATTGTTGCTTGGTGTTGCAAAAAGCCAGCGTGCTGACCGGGCGATAATGCTTGAGCAGGGTAGCCACGGCTTCAAGCCGTTCGTCATGCTTGATTTCATAGAAGCGCTGGCGAATCTTGGTGTTTTCGTGCTGCTCCAGCAGTTTGACCTCCTGCGGCTGACGCATGAACTCACGGGCCAGGCGTGCGATGCCTTCAGGGTAGGTGGCGGAAAACAGCAGGGTCTGGCGATCAAGCGGGCAGTGGTCAGCGACATAGGCGATATCGTCGTAGAACCCCATATCCAGCATCCGATCCGCTTCGTCCAGCACCAGCGTATTGAGCGCGTCCAGATTCAAGCTGCCGCGCGACAGGTGGTCCATGATGCGACCGGGCGTGCCGACGACGATATGGGCGCCGTGTTCCAGGCTCGCCATTTGCGGGCGCATGGTTGAACCGCCCACCAGCGTCAGGATCTTGATGTTGTCTTCAAACCGCGCCAGACGGCGTATTTCCTGCGTCACCTGATCGGCCAGTTCGCGTGTCGGGCACAGCACCATGGCTTGCACTGCGAAACGGCGCGGATTGAGGCGCGTCAACAAGCTCAGGGCAAAAGCCGCAGTCTTGCCGCTGCCCGTCTTGGCCTGGGCAATCAGGTCATGGCCTGCGAGTGCAATCGGCAAGCTGGCGGCCTGGATCGGCGTCATCGTCAGATATTCGAGTTGCTGCAGGTTCGCCAGAACTGCGGGAGAGAGTGGCAGTTCGCTGAACGGACGTCCCGTTGAGGAAGCGGTGGAGCTCGGGGCGGGTTGTGCGGTATTGTTCATGTAATTCTTGTATTTAATAGATGGTTGCAGTTGCAAATTAAAGTTATTTGGAAGTTTTTTCGTGCGTGTCGCCGGCTTCGAACCAAGCCAGTTTTTCACGCAAACGGACCACTTCTCCTATGATGGTCAGGCAGGGCGGCTTCAACTGCGCCTCGTCGACCAACTGCGCCAGCGTGGCCAGCGTACCGGCCACGACGCGCTGGTTAGGGGTCGTGCCTTGCTGCACGACAGCCGCTGGCAGATCAGGCGATTGGCCGTGTGCGATCAGTTTGCGACAAATGTCCGCCAGCCCCCCCAATCCCATGTAAATCACAACCGTCTGTTGCGGCCGTGTCACAGCGGGCCAATCGAGTTCCACCGTGCCATCCTTGAGATGCCCGGTCACGAAAACCACAGACTGCGCATAGTCGCGGTGGGTCAACGGAATCCCGGTATAAGTGGAAACGCCATTGGCCGCAGTGATGCCAGGCACAACCTGAAAAGGAATATGGTGCTCGCTCAGCGTTTCGATTTCCTCGCCGCCACGTCCAAAGATGAACGGATCGCCGCCTTTCAGCCGCAGCACGCGCTTGCCGGCTTTTGCCAGCCTGACCAGCAGCAGATTGATGTCTTCCTGGGGCAGGGTGTGGTTGTTGGTCTGCTTGCCGACGTAAATCTGCTCGGCATCGCGCCGCACCAGTTCCATCACTGCCGGGCTGACCAGGGCATCGTATACGACCACATCCGCCTTCTGCATCAACCGCAACGCGCGAAAGGTGAGGAGGTCAGGATCCCCAGGGCCGCCGCCCACCAGATACACTTCTCCTTTATTGTCGAGCGCCGCCGTCTCATCCAGCGCCTGCTGCAGCGCGCGGTGCGCAGCCTCTGGATGACCGGACAGCATCTGCTCGGCTATCGGTCCCTCGAAAACGTTTTCCCAAAAGATCCGCCGCGTGCGCGAGTCACCCAACTTCTGCTTGACCTGCTCGCGGAAACTGCCGGCCAACGCTGCCAGCCTGCCGTATCCCGAGGGAATCAGCGTTTCCAGGCGTGCACGCAGCAAACGCGATAACACAGGGGCTTTTCCGCTGCTGGAGACCGCCACCACAATCGGTGAGCGATCAATAATGGAAGGAAAAACAAACGTACAGAGCGCTGGCTGATCTACCACATTGACTGGAATGTGACGTGCCTTGGCGGCCTCCGACACGGCACGGTTCACCGATATATCATCGGTGGCCGCAATCGCCAGCGTCGCATGTTCGAGAAACGCGTCTGCGAACACCGTGGGATGCCAGATCACCTGATGCGTGGACACCAGGTCCGTCACTGCGGCGCATAGCGCCGGCGCGACGACGTGCACCGCAGCCTCTGCTTTGAGCAACAGCGTAATTTTGCGCAGCGCAATCTCGCCACCGCCAACGACGAGGCATTTGCGGTGACGCAATTCGATGAAAATCGGGAATTGATTCATAGTACAGCCAGAAAACTTGATGCCGCGTAGTGAAGTCGTGGTGGTCTCTGTACCATCACCACAGGAAGGTTGGCGTTGCCGCTTCCACGGTAACGGTAATACCTCTAGTTCACCATCAGCTTCATGGCCACTTCCTCGCCCTGCACCATATCCAGTACCTCGGTCGAGAACGCTTCAGTACACTCGCTGGTCCAGTTGGATTCGGGTTCTAGGGCATCGGTAAACATCGGCAGGAAGCTCATGTACATGTAGCGGCCATCGCCGATCGACAGCACAGGAACGCCATCCGGGTGATCCACGATCTCCCAGCCTTCGGGAATGTCCATGTCCAGATCGATCGTTACCTTTAGTCTTTTCATTTTCACTCTCCGTAGGTGATGTGTGGCGTCGTGTTTACGCCGAAGGTTTTCTACCCGGGGCTTTGGGCGGAATGGAGCCGGCGATACGGCAGAGCATCCCTTCCATCGGTTTGCCGTCAGAGAACCGTGTCACGCTGCAGCGTGAGATTTCGCCCCGCTCAGACAGGTCGGTCAGGGACTCTCGCACCTTGGGCAAGGGGATGTTCAGAGCAGCGGCAATTTCCCAGTCAACCAACTGGCCATGTTTCTTCAAGTGCTGAAGGATCGGTGTTGCGTGTGTCATGATTATCCTCTTTGGAAATATCAAGTATATCGTCCGAAGGTTTGAGGAAATTATTATGGTATCGGACTTGGGCAATTAACCCTATAAATTTCACAATTACGTGAAATCAGATAGCCGAAATGAAAGCGGCCCGCATTGCTGCAGGCCGCTTAGTTTCTGGCTCCCCGACCTGGGCTCGAACCAGGGACACACGGATTAACAGTCCGTTGCTCTACCGACTGAGCTATCGGGGAATTGAAGAAGGCGCAATAATAATGGGTTCAAGAGGGTCGGTCAACACCTGTTGACGCAATTTTTCAGGAAGAATGGATGATGAAAAAGCTGGTTGGGATTTTTTTGGTGGTGCTGGCGTTCTTGCTTCTGGTACCTTTTTTAATTCCGACAGGGACTTACCTCAAACAGGCTGAAAAAATCGCCTCGGACAAGCTGAATCAGCCCGTCACGATAGGCGCAATGCATCTTGCGTTGCTGCCCAGCCCTCGCGCAAACATTCGTGATCTGGTCATAGGCAAGGATCAAGAAGTCAAGGTTGGCGGCATTGCCGTCCTTCCCGAACTTGGCAGCCTGTTTTCCGGGGTAAAAACCATTTCGCTGATAGAAGTCACGGACCCTGTCATTAAAAAAGGGGCCTTGGATTTCATCGCGGCCATGCCCAAGTCAGCGCCATCGACTGAACCTGCAACGCTGCTGGTGCAACGATTGCGTGTGAAGAATGCGCAATTCATCTGGCCGGACATCCGCATCCCGGCCATGAATGCTGAAGCCACGCTGGCGGCAGACAACCATCTGCAAGCCTTGAAACTCACCAGTGACGATGGTCACCTGAAGGCCGACGTTACGCCAGTGGATGCGGGTTACGCCATCAAACTCGATGCCATCGACTGGACCATGCCTGCCGGCCCCAAGGTACTGTTCAACCATCTGAATGCGGAAATGTCGTTGCAAGGCAGCAAGCTGCGCATCACTTCGCTGGAGGCTATGCTCTACCAGGGCGCACTGAGTTCCAACGCTGAGTTGGACTGGGGCAAGGGGCTGCGCGCTTCTGGCAAATTCAACACGGACAACATCTCGGTCGGCGATGCCGCACAACTGTTCAGCAAAGAGAAGCTCATCAGCGGCAAGCTGAGCGGCGCCGGGTCGTTCGGGCTGGAGTCCAAGGAGGCGGCCAAGGCGATCGATCATCTGGTGCTCGACTACAAGTTCAGCGTGGCGAACGGTGTCCTGCATGGCGTCGATCTGGCCAAGGCCGCAACCTTGATGCTGAACACAGGAGACAAGGGCGGTGACACGCAGTTCGACGAATTGAGCGGCACATTGCACACCGTGGGCAAAACGATTGAGTTGAAAGCCTTTAAGGTTTCATCCGGGCTGCTGGCAGCACATGGCGGCGTCAAGGTATTGCCGTCGCGGCAGTTGGACGGGGTCGTTGAAGTTGAGCTGAAGGAGGGGATGGCGCTGGCATCCGTACCGCTGCAAGTCAGCGGTACGCTGGATCACCCGAGCGTATTCCCAACCAAGGCCGCTTTGGCAGGGGCCGCCATCGGCACGGGCGTACTCGGGCCCGGTGTGGGAACCACGCTGGGTGTCAAGGCGGCATCCGGGATCGATAAACTCAAGGGGCTATTCAGCAAGTAGCCTGGCGAATGCGCGCCAGCGCCTGCATGACCAACCTGCGCGGGGCGCCGATATTGAGGCGCATGAACCCTTGTCCGCCCGCACCAAAAGCAGTCCCGGGCGACAGGCCCACCTTGGCCTGTTTGATCATGAACTGATGTAATTGCGGATCGCGCATATTCAGTTTGCGGCAATCCAGCCAGACCAGATAACTGCCCTCGGGGGCGATCATTCGGATTTGCGGCAATTCCCGCTCCAGATAGTCAGCGACTGCGTCACGGGTCTGGCCAAGATAGGCGAGCAGGCTGTCCAGCCAGGGGCCGCCATCGCGATAGGCCGCCTCAAAAGCCACGATGCTGAATGGATTGGCCGGATTCATGTGCACCATCTCGAACACCTTGCTGATGGCCGCCCGGCGCTCCGGATCGGGCACGATCAGGGCAGACAGCCCTAGCCCGGGAATATTGAAGGTCTTGCTGGGTGCAACGGCCGTCACGATGCGATTTGGATCGTCGGTCAACGTTGCCAGGGCATGATGGCGATATTCGGGGTAAACCAGGTCTGCATGAATTTCATCCGACAGAATGGTCAGGTCGTGTCGCCGGGCAATGTCCAGCACGTGCGCCAGTTCATCCGTATGCCACACGCGGCCTACCGGGTTGTGCGGGGAACAGAGCAACATCAACTTGGCCTCGGCGGCGCAGGCATCGAGATGTTCGAAATCGATGGTGTAGCGTTCCCCATCAAATGTGAGCGGGTTTTGAACCAGACGACGTCCGGTCTTGGAGGCTGCCGAAAAGAAGGGGAAATAGACCGGAGGCTGGACCAGCACGCCTTCATCGGGCGCCGTCAACGCCATGACCACGGCATTCAACGAAGGCACGACGCCCGGCGTAAGCAGTATCCAGTCACGCTGAATTTGCCAGCCATGGCGGTCTTTCATCCAGCGGATCAAGGCATCGAACAGGCTTTCCGGGGGCAAGGTATAGCCGTAAACCGGGTGCGCGGCACGATCGGACAACGCCCGCGCGACCGCCTCTGGCGCGGCAAAGTCCATATCCGCCACCCATAGCGGCAGCACGTCTTCCGTACCAAAATAGCCTGCACGGCCATCATATTTAAGCGCCCCGGTACCGGCGCGTTGAATTTCGGTATCGAAGTCGAATGTCACAGCCGCTCCCATACGGTGACCTCCGATAAGGTGTGCTGGAATTTTCGGCGTGTTTCGCGAATGACGAAGGGGACTTCCATGGGCCCCTCGATCAGACGGAAATGGGGCGCCAGAACCGCTCTCAGGCCATCCAGCGTTGTCTGGTTTTCGCCCGCCTGCTTGAATCCGCCTATCCATTCCTCGCGCGGGGTGTGCTCCTCAAGCCAGGTATAGGGCGAGGCGATCATCAATAAGCCGCCTGTATTCAAGCGCTCGTGCACGGTTGAAAGAAACTTGCCTGGGCTGTACAGGCGATCGATCAGATTGGCGGCGAGAATCAAGTCGTAGCCGGTGAAGTGTGGCTTGAGGTTGCAGGCATCGCCCTGGAAAAAATCGACTTTGTTTCTTACGGCATCCAGCCCAAAATCGGCCAACTTCCGTTCCTTGAACAATTTCAATTCACCTTCGTCGGTCAGCGTGTAGCGCAGGATGCCTTGCTGTGCCATCTGCACGCCGAGGCCAATGAATCGCGCCGAGAAATCGATGCCGGTGACGTGGTCAAAGTACCTGGCCAATTCAAAACTCGCACGACCTGCGGCACATCCAAGATCCAGCGCTTTCCTGGCGGGCCGGCCCTGCATGGCGGCGATCGCGATCTTGCTCAGTGCTTGCGAGAAATTAGGGACATCGAAATAGGTGTCGCCGTAGTGAAATTCCGCATATTCCGACAGCATCTTGTCGGTTTCATAATGGGAGTCGTGATTCTCAACCTTGGTTTCTGTGATCACGTAGCGAAATCCTGCATGCTGGAAAAAATGTCGACGAAATGCATAGCGTGCGCTTTTCAGGGTTTCGTTACCGCAGGATATCCATGCGCCGCCCTTGATCAGGTTGTGTCGCCCATCGAATGTCGGAGTGGTGAAATCATCGTAGAAGGGATGAACCTCGAAGCCCTCAAACGGATAGATCGGCGTTTCCGTCCATTGCCAGACGTTGCCGACCACGTCATACAACTCGCCATGCGCGAACTGGTTAACAGGGCAGGGGGCGGCGTAGTGATCCAGATGCAGATTTGCATGCGCAGCCGCATGCAACGGTACTTCATCCAGGCCTGAAACCTCGTAAAGTCGGTACCACTCGTCCTCGGTGGGCATCCGCGTCGTCAGACCGGTTTCAGCCTGCTTCCAGTTACAGAAGGCCTTGGCCTCATGATAATTGACCTCCACCGGCCAGTCCCACGGCATCTCGATTTCTTCCGTCATCAACCGCAAACGCCAGTTTTCGCCTTCAGGCACCCAGAAAGTCGGGTGGGTGGCCTTGGCGTAACCTCTCCAGGCCAACCCTTCGGCTTCCCACAAAGCATCCGTGTGGTATCCATCCGCATCGATAAATGCCTTGAACTCGCCATTGCTAACCAAATATTTGCTGGCCTGGAATGCTGGAACATGGGCTTCATGTGCGCCGTATTCGTTATCCCAGCCGTAGGTGGCGTCATTGCGTTTTTTACCTATCTTTAACGCGCCATCCTCTATATTAATCAATGTATTGAGAGGCGATCCTGCAGTAGCCGCGTAACGATTCCACGCTGCATGCGGCCGCACCAATGACAGTACCTGTTGTCTGATGAGTACCGATGACGTTTCAAGATGGATGCGTTCATGCTCGATCCCCATCAGGATGACCCACCACGGACTTTCCCATGCGATGGGGAGCTCAATCGGCAGTTGTGAAATCAAATCGCCAACCACCTGACGCACCAGGTGACGATACTCACGTACTGCGTCTACGCTGGGCCAGTCGTAGTGCCTGTCGTTCAGGTCATCCCAAGACATTTCGTCCACGCCGATGGCAAACATGGATTCAAAATCCGCATTAACCCTTTGATTCAGAACGCCAGCCAGTATCAGTTTGTTAATAAAGAAAGTGGCGGTGTGTCCAAAGTAGAAAATGAGCGGATGCCGCAATGCGATCGGCTTCCGGGTATAAGCCTCGTCGCAGGCCAATGTTTCAAAAAGCAGTTCGTAGCGATCAAAAGTCTGGTGGAAGTATTCGCTGATTTCACGACGCTTGCTTTCACCGTCATTTCCGGCAAGGGAAGGCGTGCGATTAAATAAGTACATTGTCATCATCAATCGTTATTCTTTCAGGATGGCATTGAGATATCCATCCACCTGAGAAGTTGCATATTGCAACAAATGTCGTTCGCCACATCATATATTGTGGATGCGGTATAAGATATAACTCACTGAAGATTAAAGGCAGAAGAAGCGACAACTGGATATTTCACCTCCCCGAGATTCACATCCATGACATACATGCCAAAAAAACGCCCACCATGACCTGACGACATATTGTCACTGAACACCGATGGCATAGGGTTTTCCTGGCTCGGCGAGTGCAGTTGCAAAAAACTGGTAGCGATCCAGTTTGCAGTTGGAGCGCCTAATGATCGTGGCGCCCATGGCGTAAAGGTAAACGCTGACGGACACTGGATTTTCATTGGCACCAACATTTCCAATACTTCGCATAATGTATATTATGTTAAATACCAAATATAGTGCTTACCCATGTGCGGGCCGCAGCTCTGTACGTTCACTCACCCTCATTCGGTACTGGTGAAGCACACGAACGCCCAAAAGCAACGCAAGGATGGCAGCATAGATCAGTGGTTCACGAATATCCTTTTTCACCAACCACCAGTAATGCGTCACGCCCAGCGCTGCACTGAGGTATATGAGGCGATGCAGTGGCTTCCATCGGCGTCCCAGGCGCTTCATCATGATGTTCGTCGAAGTTGCCGCCAGCGGGATCAGCAGCAAGAACCCGCCAAACCCGACCAGGACATAGGGATGCTTAGCAATATCGTGCGCAATGTCATTCCAGTTGAACCAGAGATCCAAGCCGGCATAAGACAATATATGCAGGCAGGCATAGAAAAAGGCAAACAATCCCAGCATGCGCCTGAAGTGATTTGGCCAACTTACCTTTGCCATCAGGCGCACAGGCGTCATAGCAAGCGTTGCCAGCAGTAAAACGAGTGTCCATGTCCCCAGTGAGCGGATAACGAATTCGACGGGATTCGCGCCCAGGCCGTCCGAGAGCCCTAGCCAGATCAATCGAAAAAATGGCAAGAGTGCGATAATAAAAATATATGATTTACCTTTATTAATCATTTTATTAAATTATCTTCTAGAAGTTTTTTCTCAGGTCCATGCCGGTGTATAGCTGCCCTACTTGTTCCGCATAGCCATTAAACATCAGCGTCTTGCGGCGACGCGCGAACAGACCTTCACCAATCCGGCGCTCCGTTGCCTGCGACCAGCGCGGATGGTCAACGGCAGGATTCACGTTGGAATAGAAACCGTACTCCCTGGCATTCGCCTTCATCCATGCGGAATTCGGCATCTGCTCTGTGAAACGAATTTTGACGATGGATTTGATGCCTTTGAATCCGTACTTCCACGGCACCACCAGTCGCAATGGCGCGCCGTTCTGATTGGGCAGCACTTCACCATACAAGCCAACCGCCAGCAGGGTCAGCGGATGCATGGCCTCATCCATGCGCAGCCCCTCAACGTAAGGCCAATCCAGCACCGAAAGGTTCTGGCCAGGCATCATCTGCGGGTCCTGCAAAGAGACGAATTCCACATATTTCGCATTTCCTGTGGGTTCGGCCCATTTGATCACTTCTGACAAAGGCAGGCCTAACCAGGGGATGACCATGGACCAGCCCTCTACGCATCGCATGCGGTAGATGCGCTCTTCCAGAGGCGCCAGTTTCAGCAGATCGTCCATGGCGATGACTTTGAGCTTCTTGACCTGCCCTTCTATGCTGATCGTCCATGGTCGGGTCCTTAAGAGGCTGGCAGTCGCAGCCGGCTCTGATTTGCTGGTGCCAAATTCGTAAAAGTTGTTGTATGTCGTGACATCCTCGTAAGGCGTCAGCGTTTCATCATGCCCATAGGCGGTTTTGATGAATTTTTCGAACTTCTGTCGGTTTGCTTGCGCGGCTTGTGCCGGCACAGGAAGGATTCCGCTCAGGAATGCGGCGCCTGACACCAGGCCGAATCCTGCGCTTTTGAGAAATTCACGTCGCCCATCATAGACAGTCCGAGGCGTGATTTCGGAGGATGGAATATGCGGGATGATCGGGGTGGGCATGACGTGACTCCTGTTAAAAAGATTGGCGCAAATCCGCCTGTGATACGGATACTGTCCATTAGTCGTTCCACCCCGAGTTTCCTTACATGTTTAAGTGCGCCTTGGTTGACGCGATATCCTGAGCAAGTTCGTCTGCGCCAATCTTTTTTGCGAGGTCTGTGCCACGCTGAATCAGGGCATCACCCTCTTCCACCTTGCCCTGCGCATACCGCACGCGGGCCTGCATTTGATAGACGCTGGCCTCCCAGTAGCCATCCCCTGCTTGCACCACGACAGGCAAGGTGTGGCCCATGGTCTTTTCTGCCTCGCCATACTGTTTGGCTTCAAGATAAATGCGGCTGAGCTCCAGATTCGCATGTGCGAAATGGTCGAGGTCGCCACTGCGTTCTTCAAGCACCACTGCCTTGATCTGGTGACCGACTGCTTGGTCGTGCTGCTTGTTGGCGCTATATGCGGAAGCGAGGTGCGCATGGCTGTCCGCGCGCTCATTGTCATTGGCTGCGAGGGTATAGCCCTGCTGATAAGCCTCGATCGCGCCGGCAAAATCAGCGGATTCCTGCAAGGTCTCGCCGATCAAATTAAGCGCGATCATTTCGTAGCGTTTGTTTTTCTCGGCACGGACGATCGTCATGCTTTGGCGATAGGTAGCCAAGGCATCCGGGTAGGCCTTGGTCGCCTTGTACTCATTGCCAAGTTGTATCAATGCAACCGCATGTTCGAATGGCGCTTTCGACAGGCGATCCGTCTCCTGGAGCGACTTGAGTGCCGCCGCATGATCGCCTGCGGCTCCCTGGCTGCGCCCAAGGCAAAAATAGGCCTCACGATTATCAGGCGCAACACGCAACGCCTGATTGGCGTACCCGATCGCTTGGGTAAACTCTCCCGCTGCAAAGGCTTTCTGACAACTCAATACCGCCGATCCGGAATCATCGGCATACGCTGAAAAAGTGGTGACAGAAAGTAACGCGCATGCAATATACTTATTCATATTAATCAATCTGTTATTCAATGTATTTTGACCAGTTACGTGAACTGGCGCCCACGGCGAAAAATTCAGGATTCAGCAACGAATCCTTGGTGTTATACCGCAAAGGACATCCGTCAGTTCCCGCCAGTTGCCCGCCCGCCTCTTCCAGAACGCATTGGGCAGCGGCGGTATCCCATTCGGAGGTCGGCCCCAGCCTTGGATAGACATCAGCGCGCCCCTCGGCGACCAGGCAAATTTTAAGCGAGCTTCCCATACTGATCAGCAGATGCGGGCCGATACGATCTAGAAATTTCGCCAGCCGCGCATCACCATGGGATCGACTGCCGGCAACGATTAGCTGTGTGGGATCAAACATTCGCGCCCGAATGGCTTGAGGTGGCTGGTTGCCCAACTGCCGATAGGCGCCCTCGCCCTTTGCTGCAAAAAATAGCAGGTCCAAGGCGGGGGCATAAACTACGCCCAATGCCGGCACTTGATGCTCAATCAAGGCAATATTGACCGTAAATTCCCCGTTGCGCTTGATGAACTCGCGCGTACCATCCAAAGGGTCCACCAGCCAGTAACGATCCCATTTACTTCTTTTCTCATAAGGGATTGAGGCGGACTCTTCAGAGATAACTGGAAGTATTGGATCCAGTGCCGTCAACTTCGCCATGATCAAGTTGTGTGCGGCAAGATCCGCTTGGGTGAGCGGAGAGTCATCCGTTTTTTGGCTAACGTGGATTTCGTCCTGGTAGACCTGCAGGATGGCTTGCCCCGCCTCCAGGGCGATGGAAATCACGGATTGCATGCGATTTCCCATGGGCAGTCTCAGGCCAGTGCGGCGGCAACGATCTGATTGCGTCCGGCATGCTTGGCGCGGTATAAGGCGTCGTCGGCTTGCTTCAGCAGTTGGTCTAGATTTGCCACACCGGAAGATTTTTGTGTCACCCCGATACTGACCGTCAAATGCAAGCGAGTTCCGGAAATGTCTATCGCATGGGCCTGAACACCTGCGCGTATGCGCTCTGCATAATGCATGGCACCTTCAAGCGTCGTGCCTGGTGCCATGATAATAAATTCCTCGCCACCGACCCGGCAGGAAACGTCCGGCGTGCGAGAAAACTCCCGCAGCAATTCAGCCAAATGCCTTAAGACCACGTCGCCCGCGTCATGACCATAGGTGTCGTTGATCTGCTTGAAGTGGTCGATATCCAGCGCCATGATGCTGAGCGGTTGGTGGCTGCGTTCTGTCGCCGCCCATTCTTGCGCAAGCCTTTCCATCGCATACCGACGGTTGTGCAAGCCCGTCAGCGAATCCGTCATCGAGTTTTCGCGTGCATGCTGATGGGCAATGGACAGGTCGGCTGCAACTCGGCGCAGCGCCTCACGTTCCTTTTCGATGTCCTGCTGAACCCCGACGACACGCAAGCCTGCTTTTAATCGTGCCTTAAGCACGACAGGATCAATGGGTTTGACAATGAAATCATCCGCGCCAACATCAAAGGCTTGTACCAGATCCTCATTTTCACCCAACGCCGTCAATACGATCACGTACATGCCGCGTCCAAGATCCGTTTCGCGCAAGGCCTTGATCAGTTGCAAGCCGCTCATCTCCGGCATCGCCCAATCGGTCATCAAAATGCGCGGCTGTACTTCTAGCGCCATACGCAGCGCCTCTGCACCATTTCTCGCGGTGTATACCTGATGACCGGCATTGGCCAGCAGTTTCTTCAGCATCAACAGGACCGCCGGATCGTCATCGACAACGAGAACGGGGATAGCCTCATGAGGCAACGGCCCCGCAGATGGACTGGCTTCAGCCTCAAGCAAATTCACTTCATCCAGTGCAAGTGCGTTGAAAGCAGTCACGTCATGCGCTTCGATCTCGAGCAGCGCACTCCATGCCTTCCATTCACTCAGCATCTGATCACCGATTGTCAGAAGTGTTTCCGGGGCAATGCCCAGTTTTTGGGCGATGGGTTGCATGCTGAGCTGCTGGGCAACGCGCGCGGTATCTTCCATGAAGCAGGATTCGGCCATGCGCTTGGCTAAATGCAAGCACCACACCAGCCTGGCGCTGCGTGTATCCTCTGGGAAATTAGACGTCTCAGGGACTTCATGAAAAAGTACGGCATCGGTAAACAGCTTAGGAATGCCCCAGTCAGCCATCATGGCCGCTGCCACCTGGGTGTGGGTCAGGCCGAAGGTTTCTTCCTCGAGATTGGCCAATGCATTGGCGGACGGATGGCCAACGCGCGCCAGGAGTGCACTGTATTGTTCAGGATGGATTGCTGAGAGCGCCAATTGCCCGACCTGTGCCAGCAAGCCGCAGGTGAACATTTCAACCGGTGGTGCAACGCGCATCGCGGCGCCCAGAAGCTGGGCGGATACCCCCATTGCAACAGACTGAGACCAGAAACCGGTGTAATCAAATCCACGGCAATGGCCATCACGATTGGCAGAAACCACTGAAAACGCCAATACCACCTGTCGCAGCGATTGCGTGCCGATGCTCATCAAGACATCTGGGGAAAGGGAAACGGCGGGACGTGCGCGTGCAAATACCGGCGCGTTCGCCATTTTTAGAATACGACCCGTCAGCCCTGGGTCGGCCTGAATGACATGGATGATCTCGGGCAGGGAGGCATTGCTGCGCTGGCACAACTCGATAATTTTCAGCGCCGCACCTTTAGGCGATGGTAGCACTCCGGTCGATTTCAACTCGGCATATTTTTGAGCATCCAACATCTACCGACTTTCGTTCCGAGTTGTTTCTGATTCGTCCTGATACTGATCACGTATTGCGAGAACAGCAGGCCAATCCTGCATAAAGGCATCCACACAGGCAGGGTCAAAATGTGCGCCGCGGTTTTCCTGCAGGTAATCAATCGCGCGCTCTATGGTCCAGGCCGGTTTGTATAGACGGGCCGAGGTGAGCGCGTCGAAGACGTCAGCGACAGCCACGATGCGCCCATGCAATGGGATTTCCTGACCGACCAGGCCACGGGGATAGCCGCTGCCATCGAATTTCTCGTGATGCGTCCAAGCCAGGACTGCTGCCGCACGCAGCAATGGCGAAAGACTATCCCGCAGGATTTCATAGCCGATCGCCGCATGCTGTTTCATGATATCGAACTCTTCAGGGGTCAGTTTTCCCGGCTTCAACAAAATTTCGTCACGGGTGCCCACCTTGCCGATATCGTGCATCGGGGCAGCCTCCAACAATAGTTCCTGCTCATTTTCTGGCAGCCCGAGATTCCGGGCGATCAGCCGGGTGTAATGCGCCATGCGCAGCAGGTGTGCCCCAGTTTCAGGGTCGCGATATTCCGCGGCACGTGACAACCTGAAAATCACTTCCTTTTCGCGCGCGGCAATTTCTGCCGTACGTTTTGCAACTTCCTGCTGCAACCATTTTTCGCGATTCGCCAACTGCACCATGCTGAGACGCAGATGCAGCAAATTGGTCACGCGCGCAGTCAATTCGTTTTTATCGACGGGCTTGGTCAGAAAATCATGTGCGCCCATTTCCAGCGCGCGTTGGCGCACATCGCTCTCCGTGTCGGCCGTGACCATGACCAGCGGGATGTCCTGATAGCCAGGAAGCTCACGGAATCGTTGTATGAATTCCAGCCCATCCATTGCGGGCATCATGTAATCGAGCAGGACAAGATCGGGTACGGTGTCAGCGACCCAGGACAGTGCAGCAACAGGATCGCCAAACGTGGTCACCTGCATATTGCCCAACCTGCCAACCAGATGCTTTAGCAACATCAGATTGGTGGCGTTGTCATCGACGATCAGTACCTGTTGCATGGCGTCTCGTTACCTTATTCACTTCATACTTGAAATGTAATCCATCACGGATTGAATCTCGTGATGCAAGCGCTGATAAGCATCATCGAACTGATGCCAGTTGTCGGCCTGGGCCGCCCGCTCCGATTGCGCTGCCACCTCGGCCAGTCGCGAGGCCCCCATATTGGCTGCAGAGCCCTTCAACTCATGGGCCAAAGCAGAGATCGCCGGAGACCGGTCATGAACGGCCAGTTGGAGCCTTTCCTGCAGTTGCTGTAATGATACGGAAAAAACCTGCAGAAGTTCATAAATCGCCGCATCGTCATCGCCGAAGAACTCTCGCAGCCGCTTCATATCGATCGGAGACTTTTGGACGTCGTGCAAACCGCGACCATCAGCGACCGGCTCGTGCCCTAGAGCGCGCTTAGGACGTCTGGGCATCCACCGCTCAAGGATCTCCTTCAGCCGTTCCGCATCAACAGGCTTGGACAAGTAGTCGTCCATGCCGGCATCCAGGCAACGCTCCCGATCGCCTTGCATGGCGTTGGCCGTCATGGCAATGATAGGCAGATGCTTGTTCGAGCCCACTTCGCTACGACGTATCTGATGGGTGGCCTCAAATCCGTCCATGAGGGGCATCTGGCAGTCCATCAACACCAGGGCATAAGGCAGGCACTCCGTTGCATCCACAGCCTCCTGACCGTTGTTGACGACATGTGCCGCATAACCGAGCTTGTTCATCAGGCGGACTGCAACTTGCTGGTTCACGGGATTATCCTCTGCCAAGAGGATCAAGGTCTGCGCTTCCAGGGCGTCCGAAGCCTCTGGCGCGACAGGCGTCTCCTTCGACGATGTGCGCTCTGTCATGCCGCTATCGACCGAGTCCGGATGCAGTGCAGAGACCACCGCCTCGTAGAGCGCGGACTGCCTAACCGGCTTGACCAGCACGCTGGTCGCGCCCAATTCCATGACTTGCGCCTTCAGTGACGGATCAATCGATGCCAGGCAAGCGAGTACTGGTAAATCCTTCAAACTTGCATGACCGCGTACTTCTTGCAGCGCATTCGCAATTTCGATATCGGGCATGGGTTGAACCAGAATCAGCAAGTCGAAAGGGCGTTTTTCACCCGCCATGATCGACATTGCTTGCCTGAAATCTGCAACCGACAGCGCTTCGATGCCCCACTGGGAAGCATAGCGCATGAACACGCTTCTGGTTTCCTCGCTGCCCCCAGCCAGCAGAATTCTGGTTCCGGTGACGGGTCTGGCGATCAGTGCTGGCTGTTCCGGAGCCACTCGGAACGGCAGTTTAACCATGAAGGTTGAGCCTTCCCCCTCCGCGCTGACCAAACCGACTTCGCCCCCCATCATGTCGGCGAGTCGCTTGCAGATCGAGAGGCCCAATCCGGTACCGCCGTACTTTCTGGTGGTCGTGCTATCGGCTTGCGTAAAGGGCTCGAACAGGCGCTGCTGCGCCTCTTTTGAAATGCCTATCCCTTGATCCTTGACTTCAAGCCGCACCCAGACCACGTCATCCAACTGGCGTTCGAATACTGCACGGGCTGAAATCTCCCCGTCGGCCGTGAATTTGACTGCATTACTCATGAAGTTGAGCAAAATCTGACGCACGCGGGTTGGATCGCCCAGCAGCTGTTCCGGGATCAGCGGATCGACGTAACTGATGATGGACAGCGACTTTTCGTAGGCTTTTCCGGCACCCAGTTCGACGCTACCTTCCAGCAACTGGCGCAGGGAGAATTCAACCTCTTCGATCTGCAGTCGCCCAGATTCGATTTTGGAGAAATCCAGAATGTCATTGATGATGCCCAGAAGTGCGTGCCCAGACTCCTTGATCATCTTGGCAAACTGCGTTTGCTCGGCATCCAGCGGCGTATCCAGCAACAGGTCCGTCATGCCGATGACCCCATTCATCGGCGTGCGGATCTCGTGGCTCATGGTGGAGAGAAACTCCGATTTCAGCCGCGTCGCCTCCAAGGCGGCATCCCTGGCCAGCCTGAGTTGCGTCACATCGTAGAACCAGCCAAGAATGGCGGGCTCGCCGTCGTACTCAAGGTGGTAGTACGATGCCAGCACCCAGATATCCTGCTTGTCGATGGTACGCAGCCCAATTTCGCGATTAATAATCGGGACGCCCTGCTCCAGCTCGGTGCTTAATTCAAAGAAAACCTTATCCTGCTGGTAGAACTTGATCGGGCTGGTGCCAACCACCTTGTCCAAGGTGGTATGAAAAAGCTCCGCATAGCTGGGGTTGGCAAACATCAGGCTGCGGTCTGAACGGCGCATGATGCGTACGGCGATCGGACTGCTTTCCAGCAACTGCCGCATCCGTTGTTCGCTGCGCGCAATACGAATTTCGGCCTCTTTCACATCGGTGATATCGGTGCGCATCGAAATGTACTGGTTAACGCGGCCCTTGGCGTCGACGTAGGGCACGATGGTCGAATTCACCCAGTATTTGCCACCAGACTTATTGCGATTGCAAACCTCCCCCTGCCAGACATTGCCGGCAGCAATGTGCGCCCACATTTCAGTGAAGAATGATTTAGGGTGATACCCGGAATTAACGATACGGTGATCTTGCCCCAGCAGTTCTTCGCGACGGTAGCCACTGATCTGGCAGAATTTGTCATTGGCATAGGTGATACGCCCTTGCACATCGGAAATACTGACAATCGCATGCTGATCCAAAGCAAATTGCTGGTCAGCGACGCGATTCAGCGCATTTCTCGCCTCTTCTTCGCTGTCGCGCAATGCCTGTTCGATCAGCTTGCGATCCGTAATGTCACGATAGGCCCCGAGAATGCCGGTGATCGCTCCATCGGCATTGCGTATCGCCACCGTGTTGCTTTCCACCCACATCAAGCTGCCGTTGGATTGCAGATAGGCTTCTTCTACCCCCATTCGCGGCGCACCAGTCGCAAGCAATTCCTGATCGAGCTGCAGGAATCTGAGCGCATCGCTGGTGCCCCAAGGCAAATCGGCGTCCATCTTTCCGATCAACTGATCGGGTTCTGAATACCCTGCCAGTTTGGCAAAGTTGAGATTACATCCCAGATATTGGAAGCTGGTGTTCTTCCACGCAATCAGCAATGGCACATTGTCGAGTACCGATTGCAGCAACTCCCCGGTCTGCTGGGTTTGCGCTGCCCGTCGGGCTCCCAGCCACCAGAAGCGAAAAATGGTCGCGATGAGCCCGGCAGTACTCACGCCAGCGGCAAGGATCATGAATGGAAGAATGGCTCGGGAAGCTTCCGTCAACGTGCTGGCTGCCTTGTACACCAGGAACGTCAGCAGCAGGACCAGAGACACACTCAGGACGCCGCCCCACAGTAGCGTTGACTGTTTAAGCAGGTCGGCGTTGAGGCCGGGTTTTGTCAGCTGTAATTTGCTGTTTAAGCGCTTGATCAACACTGCCCTTTGCCTTCAGATCTAGGGGGCCAAAAGTGCCAGCAGGCTGGTCTCATCGAGCAAGTCGATACCCAGTGCCTGAGCCTTTTCCAGTTTGCTGCCAGACTCTTCACCTACCACCACATAATCCGTTTTTTTGGACACGCTGCCGCTCACCTTGCCGCCAGCCGCCTCTATCATCTCCCGGGCCTGATCGCGCGTCAGCGTCGGTAATGTGCCCGTCAATACAAACGTTTTTCCCGAGAGCCGCTGTGGCGCGGCGGGTGTCACGGGACCTTGCGCCACAACGAGCCCCGCGCCCCCTGCTTGCACCGAGGCACACAGCATCTGCAGCACATCGAGATTATGCGCCTCTGCAAAGAACTGCAGAAGACAATCTGCCACGATAGGCCCGACATCCGGCACCGCCAGCAATTGTTCCAAATCGGCCTGGGCCAGCGCATCCAGCGTGCCGAAGTGCCGCGCCAGATCCTTGGCCGTGGCTTCCCCCACATTGCGGATACCAAGTGCATAGATGAAGCGAGCCAGCGATACATGGCGACTTTTATCCAGCGCATCCAGCAGGTTTTGCGCGGATTTTTCACCCATGCGCTCCAACCCGGCCAGCGTGGCCAGGTCCAGCCGGTAAAGGTCGGGCAGATGCTTGACCAGGCCACTGTCCACCAGTTGCTCCACCAGTTTGTCGCCCAGGCCTTCGACATCCATGGCACGGCGTGAGGCAAAGTGCAGAATTGCCTGCTTGCGCTGCGCCGGGCAATAAAGGCCGCCGGTGCAGCGTGCCACAGCCTCATCCTCCAGCCGCACGACATGCGATCCACATACCGGACAGGCATGGCCTATCGTGGCGAGCAGATTGTAAGGTTCTGTTGCGGAAGGCCGCCTGTCGATGAGCACACGCACCACTTCCGGAATCACATCCCCGGCGCGGCGCACGCTGACCGTATCCCCGACGCGTACGTCCTTCCGGTCGATTTCGTCCTGGTTGTGCAGCGTCGCATTGGTGACCGTAACCCCGCCGACGAAAACCGGCTTCAGGCGTGCCACAGGCGTCATGGCACCCGTGCGTCCTACCTGCACATCAATCGCCTCGACGATGGTCAGGGCTTCTTGCGCCGGAAATTTATGGGCCACGGCAAAGCGCGGCGCGCGTGACACAAAGCCCAGTTCCTGCTGCTGACGCAGATTGTTGACCTTGTACACCACGCCATCGATGTCGTAAGGAAGCAAAGGCCGCTGCGACCCCACACCACGGTAATAGGCCAGCAAGCCATCCAGGCCGAGCACCACGTCCCGCTCCAGCGCAACCGGCAGATGGAGTGCTGCCAGATAATCCATCATCGCGGCATGCGTGGCCAGCGGCGGAATGTGTTCGGTGGCGCCGATGCCATAAGCAAAGAAACTCAAGGGGCGTTTCGCGGTGATTTTAGGGTCAAGCTGGCGCAGGCTGCCTGCCGCTGCATTGCGGGGATTGGCAAACAGCTTTTCGCCTTTGGCTTCCTGCTGCTGATTCAGCCGTTCGAAATCCCGCTTGATCATCAAGACTTCACCCCGCACTTCCAGCAAGGGCGGCGGTGCGTCCGTCTCGAGGCGCATGGGGATGGCACGTATGGTTTTGACGTTCGCCGTCACGTCTTCGCCGGTATAGCCATCGCCGCGTGTGGCCGCCTGGACCAGCAAACCGTTTTCGTAAACCAGGCTGATGGCGAGACCATCGAATTTCGGTTCGACGGCATACTCGACCTGCGCAATGCCCAAGGCTTCGCGCACCCGCCGGTCAAACGCCGCGGCCTCTTCCTCCTCGAATGCATTATTGAGCGACAGCATGGACTGCCGATGCGTCACGCTGGCAAACGTGCGCAGCGCCTGACCGCCTACGCGTTGCGTGGGGGAATCTGGGGTTAACAGAGCCGGATGTTCGGCCTCCAGCGTCTGCAGTTCACGAAACAGCCGGTCGTATTCGCTATCGGGCACTTCCGGCGCATCGAGAACATAGTAGAGATAGTCATGGCGGGCGATTTCGGCCCGCAATGACTGAGCACGCTGCTTCGCCTGTTCCGGAACCGTCATGGAAATCAGGAAAACAGGCGCAGTGCCGATGGGCTGCCGGGGATAATGCCGCGCGCAACCATCTTGGCGTAAATAATACGCAGCTGATCGCGAATTTTGTCCATGGATTCATTGCTCAGCGGCTGCTGGTTGTCATCGATCAGTCGTCCGCCTAGGCTGCTTTCCATCTTGCGTGCCAGCATGGCCATCTGATTGAAGGCCTCCGGGCAATTGCGCACCCTGGGGACATCCAGCTGAAAACTGATCCCGCTGATGAAGGCGGTGCGCAGCAACTCAGGCGTAAACGGGCGTTGATCGTGGTTGACCAGAGTGAACAGCGTCGTGCCTTCTTCTGTTTCCTCATGGAATGCGCCATCTTCGTGCAGCTTCATCCCGCCGGCCTCGGCAATGCCCCGCAGCTTGGTCGCGGCGAATGGCCCGTTGCTGCCATTCACGATGTGGAAGCCCACCATCACGTCGACATCGATACAGAACTGGTCCAGATCCGCAGCGTAGCGCAGCGGATCGCCTGCGCCATGCCACTCCAACTCCGCACCTAGTTGTTCCGCGACCGTGTCGATCTTGAGCTGGAATTTGCGCAGGCATTCGCGCGATACGGCGCCAGAACGATCTGCAAACTGCAATGCACCCGCCATGTGGAAAAACAGCGTCTGTTCCTGATCCTTGGTCAAGGGATGCCAAATACCGGCATCGTCCCGGCCTAACCACTGGGTTGCCTTTTCGAACCCAGGCAAAGGTTGCAGTGCTGCACGCAATGCCGCACCCGTCAAAGGCGCGCTTAAATGGATCAAGCCGATCAAATCGATCTGGTCATCCATACCTGGAGGCAGCATATCCGCATCTTCAGCAGCGGGCGCCGCCGGATTCGAAAATGCGGGTTCCTCATCTTCCTCGATCAGGGCTTCGGCCAGCGTTTGTAGTGGCGTTTCTATATCCGGCACATCGTGGAATGCTTCCGCAGGCGCGATATCATCGACCACCTCAGGTGCGGCTACCCCGGGCAATTCGGAAAGCAGCGTATCTTCCGGGATCTCGTGCAGTTGCGGTGCCAGCGGCTCCGGTGGCAACACCTCGTCATCGTCATCCACATGGAAATGTTCTTCGATGATGAGCGTTTCTTCATCGAAACTGATAGGACGATCACGATCAATCGGGAAATCATCCATCAACGCATCTTCTGACGGACCATCAAAACGTTGGATGGCGTCCTGGCTGAGACGGCGCTCCTGCCACCAGTTAAACAGAATGACTGCTGCGATAATGATGGCGCCAAGGGCGATCAGGTAAAGTTGCATATCCGACATGCGGCTGGATCCAAGAATTTCCAATAAGAGCGATTATAAGTCAGACCGGCAGTTCCGTTTGCATCTGCAACGCCGCTTCCATATCAACTTCCACGATACGCGATACGCCCGACTCCTGCATGGTGACGCCGATCAGCTGCTGGGCCATCTCCATGGTGATCTTGTTATGGCTGACGAACATGAACTGCGTGCGCTCGGACATCTTGCGCACCAAGGCGCAGAAACGCTCGGTGTTGCTGTCATCCAGCGGGGCATCGACCTCGTCCATCAGGCAGAAAGGCGCAGGATTGAGGCGGAACAAGGCGAACACCAGCGCCATCGCCGTCAACGCCTTTTCACCGCCTGAAAGCAAATGGATGGTGCTGTTTTTCTTGCCAGGCGGCTGGGCAAATACCTGGATACCGGTGTCGAGAATCTCGTCCCCCAGCAATTGAAGCTGGGCCTGTCCACCGCCGAACAGGGTCTGGAACAGCTCGCTGAAATGGCGGTTGGCTTCATCGTAGGTGTGCTGCAGGCGACTCCGCGTTTCCTTGTCGATACGCTGGATCGCATCTTCCAGCGTCGCAATCGCCTGCTCCAGGTCCAGCGACTGGCTATCAAGGTAGATTTTACGTTCACGCTCGCTCTCAAGCTCTTGTATTGCAGCAAGATTAACGGCGCCTAGTTCTTCGATATTGGCCTGTAATTGCTTGCCCAGCTGTTCCAGCGCTTGTGCTTTTGCGCCCTTCTCCATGCCGTGAACCAGAGAGGATTCCTCCAGGCCCGTCGACAGCAACTGCTCGGCGCAATGTTCGAAATGCAACCTGGCCTGCTGCTCCTGCAGGCGGGATTTCTCCAGCTTGTCGCGCAGCGGATGTGTTTGCTGCTCGGTTTGCAGACGGCTGCGCTCCATCTCCTGCAGCTGCTGCTCGATCACTGCCAACGCATTTCTCGCATCGGCCAGCTTGCGTTCTGCCTGCTGCTTCCCGTCCAGAGCCTGCTCGAGACGCGTCTTTAATCCATCATCTGCCGATTGTGCCTGGTGTGTCAGTGTTTCTGACAATCGACGTTCAAGCGCCAGCAAAGCATCATCAATCGCTTTAATTCTTGATGATACTTCATTGATATTATTTGAAATGATCTGTTCCGAAAAAGCCTGTTGCTGCGCATCCTTTTCCGCATTCATCAAGCGCTCACGGGCAAGCTTGAGATCTCCTTCTGCGCGCTGCCGCAGCTGGCCCGACTGATCGCGCTGCAGCCGCAAGCCCGACAGGCTCCCCTGCAGCGATTGCATGGTTTGCTCGCGGCTGGATAGTTGCGTAACGAGCTCGGTTTTCTGTGCCGCCACCCGCGCCTGCTCGGCAACCAGTTGCTGCTGGCGCTCCAGCGCGTGCTGCATTTGCTGCTGCAGCCGCTGCAGATCCATGCGCAAGGCATGATGCGCCGACAGCAGCTGTCGCTGGCGCTGTTGTTTTTCCCCGATCTCTCGGCGCAACTGCTGCAGCTGCTGCTCGGATTCGCGCAGCGCAAGCGCCCGATGGGCCTGTGTTTGCTTGAGCGCAGGAAGCGCCTGCGCTATCTGCGCCAACTCGCGCTGCCGCTCCAGTACGCCATGCAGACCGGACTGCGGCGCGTAGAATGCCAGCGTGTGGCGCGTAGCCACATCCCCGGCTCGGCTGACGAGCACCTCGCCGGACTGGAGTTGCGCCTGCGCTTCGTTGATCGCCGCCCCCTCAGGAAGCAGCCAGACGTTTGTAAGCCAATCGCCCAGCGCACCGGCAACGCGTGCATCTTTGGCGTGGACACACGCGGCCAGCGGTTCCCAGCCAGCGGCATGGTGTTGAGGCGCGCCTGACCCAAGCCACTCGCCCACCATCACGACGGCAGCAGGCGGCCTATCCGTGATTGCGACGATGTCCGTCAGCAGTGCATTGAGCCGGTTTCCGAGCAAGCCTTCCAATGCAGTTTCCAGCCCAGCATCCACCTGAACGTGCTGCCACAAGCGTTGATTGCCGTCGATCTGGTGGCGACTGAGCCAGGCATCCAGCTTGCCCTCGTGCCCCAGCGCCTGTTGCAGCTTCTGCAAGGCCGCAAGCTGCGCTTCCATCTGCGCAAGCTGGTGAGATTCTGCCTGCACGGATTGCTGCAACTGCTTGAGTGAAGACGACAAATTCTCCTCAGAAGCCACCTGTTGCGCCAGCTCGACTTCCAGCGCCGCCAACTGCGTCTGCTGGATTTCAGATTCTTGTTCTTTGGCAGCCACCAACGCCGAATCGGGCAATGCCAGACGTTGACCATCCTCGGTCAGGCGTTGCTCGCGTTGCACACACTCGGCCAGGGATTTTTTTGCATGCTCGATGTGGGTGCGTTCCAGCTGTATCTGTTGCTCTGCTTGCAGGATCGCGGTCTGAATCTGGCTAAAGGCGGCTTGCGCATCACGCTGCACCTGTTCAGCCTTGGGTAGCTGTTCACGCGCGGACAGCAACAGGCGCTGCGCACTTTCCGCACTGCGCAGCGCCTGTTGCTGCTGGGTCTGCAACGCCGCCAGTTGTTGCTCTAGCGACAGTTTCTGCTCGCTGGAACGCACTTGCTCGGCCTCCAGCTGCGCCAGCTGCGTGGCCAGGCGATCGCGATTTTCCTGCGCATGTCGAAGCGTCTGCTCCAGCGTTGAAACCAGCGCATTGGCTTCGTAATAGCCCCCTTGCGCGGTTTGCACCACCTCGCCCCCGGCGTAATGCGCAAGCCGCAACTTTTCCAGCTCGCTTTCCGTGCTGCGCAGCTGTGCCGTTTGTGCTTCAAGCTCGTTGACCAGCTTCTCGACTTGTCGCTGCGACTTCTCCCACTCCACCGCTGCATCGCGTTTTTTCAGCAGCCAGAACTGTCCCTCGGCAATACGCAAGCGCTCTTGCAACTGATGGTAGAGCAGCGCCACCTGGGCCTGCGATTCCAGACGGGCAATCTGCTTGTCCAGCTCGCGTCGTATATCTTCCACCCGGGTCAGGTTCTCGCGGGTATCGCGCAGCCTGAGCTCGGTTTCGCGACGGCGTTCTTTGTATTTGGAAATGCCCGCAGCTTCTTCGAGAAAGACGCGGAGCTCCTCTGGCTTGGCCTCAACGATGCGCGAAATGGTGTTCTGGCCGATGATGGCGTAAGCCCGTCCGCCCAGGCCCGTCCCAAGGAACAGATCGGCCACATCACGGCGCCGCACCTTGGTATTGTTGATCAGGTAATCCGACCCGCCATCGCGGTGCAGCACGCGCTTGACCGAGATTTCCGCATATTGCGACCACTCGCCGCTGGCGCCGCCCAGGCTGTTGTCGAACAGCAGCTCGACACTGGCGCGCGATACCGGCTTGCGGTTGCCGGAACCGTTGAAAATGACGTCCTGCATTGAATCGCCGCGCATTTCCTTGGCGCTCGATTCGCCCAGGACCCAACGGATAGACTCCATCACATTGGACTTGCCGCAACCGTTCGGGCCGACGACACCGACCCGTTGCCCGTGGATATGCAAGGTGGTCGGATCGACAAACGATTTGAATCCGGCGAGTTTTAGGTGGGTTAGACGCATGAGAGTTGTATAATTATCCGGTCGATTTATACGGTACACACCATGTCTAGTCAACCCAGCAAGACCCTTGAAACCTTTGATAACCCGCAGTCTGGACGCGATTTCCACATCCACATGGAAATCCCCGAATTCACCTGCCTGTGCCCCAAGACCGGGCAACCGGATTTCGCCACGCTTTATCTGGATTACATCCCTGATCAAACCTGCGTGGAGCTGAAAAGCCTCAAGCTTTACATCTGGTCCTTCCGTGATGAAGGCGCTTTTCACGAAGCCGTCACCAATCGCATTCTGGATGACCTGGTTGCTGCTACCAACCCACGCTTCATGCGCCTGACCGCCAAGTTCTTTGTCCGCGGCGGCATTTTTACCAATGTGGTGGCAGAACACCGCAAGCCAGGCTGGCAGCCAGCACCACGCGTAGAGCTGACTCAATTCGAGCACCAATCCAACACGCGGGGTTAAAAGCGAGCAGCATCGATGAGCAACGCGTCCAGCATTACCTATCAGGCAGACTTGCCCATCTCCTGGCGTTATACCGACGCGCCTGGCGCAACGGTGCTGTCGCAAGCACGGCAGAGCAATCTGGTCTTGCTGCATGCGTTGTCTACGCTGGAATCCGCGCCGGAAAAGGATCATGACGCCGATCCGGCCATCTCCAAAGCGGTCGATCGACTGGAAGCCAAACTGGATGTCGCCCTTGGCATGCTGGCCAGGCTCGTGGCCGAGCAAACCAACATTCCAGCCTGCGCCCAGGTGACCTTGGGCGCCCGGCAAATCGAATGGTGCGAGGCATCAACACTGCCAACGCGCGATTCCGTAGTCTGCATCCTGCTGCACCTGAGCAAAAAACTGCCCGAACCCATGCAACTCTATGGCCGCGTTATTTCGGTGCAAGGCGATCGCTGTGTAGCCGAATTTATCGATCTGGATGAAGAACTTGAGGAGTGGATCACGCGCACGCTGTTTCGCTATCATCGCCGTGCATTGCAGGCCAGACACCAACCTTGATAAAAAAACTCGACGAAAGTCGTTGACAACCCCGTCGAGGATCACTAATATGGCGGCTCTTTTTCGGGGGTATAGCTCAGCTGGGAGAGCGCTTGCATGGCATGCAAGAGGTCATCGGTTCGATCCCGTTTACCTCCACCAAAAAAGACAGGTCATTGTCCCCATCGTCTAGAGGCCTAGGACATTACCCTTTCACGGTAAGTACCGGGGTTCGAATCCCCGTGGGGACGCCACAAAAGACAACGGGCTACGCTAAAACGTAGCCCGTTGTCATTTCCACCGCCGCTTTAAATTCCTGCAACATGGTGGCCTTAACCTGACTGGTACAAATTTTGCAGCATTCAGACAGTTTTCCTGATGCTGAAGTCTGAATCGAGGTTTTGAATGATTAAGGTCTGGTCGCTAACCACCAGAATAATGCACTGGCTGCTGGTAACGACCTTCTTCGTTGCCATGTATACCCGCAACTCCGAATTGATGCGCGACATCCACGTGGATGCCGGCTACGTTGCCGCGGCAGTGATTGCGTTTCGCTGGGTCTACGGTTTCCTGATCAATGACTTTGCTGCTTTCCGCCGCTTTCCGCCCAATCCGCTGGCTGGCGCGGTGTACTTGTGGAAACTGATCCACGGCAAGGCCAAGCGCTACATCGGCCACAATCCGGCTGGCGCGCTCGCCATCTACGGCATGCTGTTTCTGGGAACGCTCACCTCCATCAGCGGCTATATGGCCTTCAACGAAATTCCACTGCCGCTCGGCTTGCTGGATGCAGATGGCGTCAAGGATTTCCACAGCAACATCAGCTATGCCTGGTTTGTCCTCGCCTGCATGCACGTCACTGGCGTGATCGTGGGCAGTATTTCTCACCGGGAAAATCTGCCGCTGGCGATGATTACCGGCAAGAAGAAGCGCCGCCTGATCCCCGATGCGTCAGTAGTTGAGCCTAAACAGAACCCGTTGCCGGATTACGTCCGCAGGCAATACATCGAGGAAGCCGCCTACTTCATTGCAGAAAGCAGAGGCTTCCACGCCGGACAGGACTGGGATAACTGGCTGGACGCCGAAAAGGAAGTTGACGATCGCCTTTACCATGCGATCGTCATGCCGGAGAAATAGGCTGCATTCGGCGTGTAATGCTCGCCAATGGAACACTGCTGGCCATTCAGACCCATCGCCTTAGCGATCTGTTGTTTTACCCCACACATTAAAAAACGCACGTAGCTTTGCCCCCCACCCCAGGCTCTCATCTGACAAGGCATCCAGAAATGCGGAGAGCCGACGAGATTTCACGATCGTATACAAAACCAGTGCTGTCGTCGGAATAAAGGTCAGCATGAAGTACCCAAGTTTGACCCACCAGGTGTTGTCTGCTTCGGCAAACAGGTTCATCCCAAGAATGCCCGTCACTACCGTACCGATCAAGCCAAACGCAGTCACTACGGTCAGTCGCACGACAATCTCCGTGTGCGACTTGGATTGATCACTGTCCAGGTATTGCGTCATATCCAGAATGCGGCGGCGGGTGCGCTCGAACAGATCTCCTGTTTCCAAATGACGTGACATCATGGAAAACAGATCGCGTGACTGCGCTTGATCAGAAACCGCATGGAACCAGTAGCGATGCGTAAACCGCAGAAAAATCTCCTGTGTATGGCTAACCTTGCTCCGAAACATCCGCACAGAAGCAGGATCATCTATTTCAAGCTGGCTGATCGCATGCACCAGGCGATCAGAAAGCATCAGTAACGCAGCTTTCTGGAAATGGGCGATCAGGAACAAGAGAAAGTATTGGTGACGGAACTGGCTAACAACCCCGGTTTCCTTGTCGGTAAAGATGGCATCGCCAGCCGTGCCGATGACCGTGAAGTTTTGGCCATTGCAAATAAAACGCATGTTCTCAGGACGTTGCTGTTGGCCTTCATCCCAATGCCGGTCATAACAATACAGCGCTTCAAAATCCCGCAAGAAACCCTCGGAATAAGGCAAGGTCTCTGCATCGCCCGGACGTGTCACCATCCCAAGGCGTATCAGATCGCCACGGGTAAGCTTGGAAATATCATCGAATGCCAGATAACTCATCAATGGCATACGGTGATATTCGATCTCGCGGTAGCGAATGGCGCCCGCCTGATCAGAATAATGCTGTACCAGCGGCTGCATCAGGTATTCCCAATGGGAAGCAATGCGTGGCACGCGCTGCTCTCGCACAAACTTGAGGTAGGCTTCCTTCTCTTCATAATCCGAGGCTGCCAGCACGTCCCCCTGCTTGTTCAGCCACTCCACTTTTTCTGCGCAATGTCCGCCGCGGCCATTCGGCTCCCAGTGGCTGGGGTAAGCTCGTCCAAAGCGGAACAGCGTATTCATGGCACGTGTCAGACTGATCTGCTCGCCAATCAGCTCGACCACCAGAATGGCAACATCAATGTCGTAAAAGAAATATAGATCGACATGATCCACCGCAAGACTTACGGCTACGGGATCGTCTCCAAACTTGATGCGAACACCAGAAACATCACTGCGGCTGTATACATGAATGGGCGAGGCGCCATAACTGCCATCATCCGCGCCGCGTATGCCCTCTCCATACAAAAAGCGTTGCGCGAATGGGAGAAAGGTAACGAACTCACGATAGCGACGCTCGCTGAACTGGCTACCCGCAGTCGTAAATTCATCCGAAATTAATTTCCATGGCGTTTTATCTGCATCGGCTTCTAGAGATTGCCAATGTTGCTGGACCTTGTGGTCTGCGCCTTGCTGAATCAGCTGAACTGGCCAAAGCACGACCTGGCGAAAATTCGAGACACTGGGTTGGTTCACAGCGAAATCCCTGACGATTGCAATTGATTAAAGGTGCAGCGGCACAACATGCCGCCATCAGCGCATAAACCGGTACCCGACGCTGGACTCCGTAATGATGTGCTTGGGCTGCGAAGGATCATCTTCAAGCTTTTTCCTTAAGTGCCCCATGTACACCCGCACGTAATGGGCGTCTTCGCTATGCGATGGGCCCCATACCGCTTTGAGTATCTGACGATGTGTCAGAACACAATTCGGGTTGGAGACCAGATACGCCATCAGGCGGTATTCGATAGGCGTCAGATGCAACACTTCGCCGGCACGCTCGACCAATCGTTTCAGCATGTCGACGCGGATACTGCCAAACTCGATCACCGGTTGGCTCTCGACATTCCCCAGTGACTTGCGTCGCAGATGCGCACGTATCCGCGCCACCAGCTCTGCCGCGCCAAACGGCTTGGTCAGGTAGTCGTCTGCACCGGCGTCCAGCGCCCTGACCTTTTCTGCCTCTTCAGAGCGTGCAGACAGGACAATCACCGGGATTTGCGACCAGTTGCGCAGGTCGCGTATGAAATCGACGCCATCGCCGTCAGGCAGCCCCAAATCCAGAATAATGAGATCGGGATGGCGTGTACCGGCATCAATCAAGCCTCGCTGCAGGGTTTCTGCCTCGTACACCAGGCAGTTTTCCGCTTCGAGCGCCAGACGCACAAATCGACGAATCTGCGCTTCATCTTCCACCACGATCACCACTGGCTTGGGGGCATCCGTCGTCATCTGTCTTCTTTCATCGGCATGATTGCTTCCGGCTCGATTACCGGAGGCATCCCTTTGGGCAAGGTAAACACAAACCTGGCCCCCCCGGTGCGTTTGTTCTCAGCATGGATGGTCCCGCCATGCGCTTCAATAATGGCGCGGCAAATCGCCAACCCCAGACCGACCCCTGGCGTTGCGCTTTCCTTGTGTCCGCGCTCAAACTTTTTGAAAATCTCTTCTTCCTTGCCTTTTGGCAGCCCGGGGCCGTTGTCCTCGACCCAGACCAGGACATCGTGCTCGTCTGCCGAGGCGCCAATTTCCACCTGACTGCCCCTGGGCGTATATTTCGCAGCATTTTCCAATAGATTACAGAAAACACGCTCCAGCAGTACGGCATCGATTTCCAGCAGCGGTAATTTTTCATCCAGTCGCACGCTGACAGCATAGGGTTCCAGGCTGATTTTGACTGCACGCAGCGAACTCTCCACCACTTCCTGCAGCGGGCACCATTGCCGGTTGAGCCGCACTTCGCCGGCCTGCAACCGTGCCATATCCAGCAGGTTGTTGACCAGTGCCGTCATGCGCATGGCCTCCGTGCGCATGGTTGCGGCAATTTCCAGCTGTTCTCCGGTGGGAGTGGGCTTGGTCAATGCCATCGAATCAGCCAGCCCCACCAGAACGCTGAGCGGCGTTCTCAGATCGTGAGAAATGGCGGAAAGCAGCGAATTGCGCAGTCGCTCCGACTCCATTTGCACGGTTGAAGACTGCGCGATCTCGACGTAGTGAATACGCTCCAGCGCAATGGCGATCAGTCTGGCAAAGGTTTCTAGCAGCCGCCTTTGTTCAGGGGTCATCAACTCCTCGGGGTCGGCGGACTCGAAAGCGAATACCCCGCGTACGCGCATGGGGGCTTTGAGCGGCAAATACAACACCTGGCTACCGGGCAAGGTATCCGTGCCATTACCGGCGGCCTCATCGTGATCGAATGCCCAACGCGCAATGCCGTGGTCGATGACCGGCGGCTTGGACGTGGCGGCCATGGGCGGCTTCAGGTTATCGTCGAGGTCGCTCAGGATGATGGAAGCCTTGGCACCGAATTGCGATTCGATAAAGCGTCCGCAAATTTCTGCAATCTGTTCGGGCAGCAAGGCCCCGGAGAGATCGCGCGACATTTCATAAAGCGCCCTGACACGCGCCTCGCGGCTGGTGGCGATGCGTGCCTGGTGCTTGAGCCCTGCCGTGAGCTGGCCGGTAATCAGGCCAACCGCCAGCATGATGACGAAGGTCATCAGATATTGGACATCGCTGATGGCAAAGCTGAACCTGGGCGGCACATAGAAATAATCGAATGCGGCCACGCTCAGGAACGAGGCCAGGACTGCCGGGCCGCGCCCCAAGCGCAATGCGACGAATACCACTGTCAGCAGGAACAGCATGACGATGTTGGAAAGTTCGAACACCGTATGCAAGGGCGCGGCGATCAGGGTCGCGAGCGCACAGAACAAGGTGGCCATTGCATAGCCACGCCAATCATTTTCCATACGCTCGATCTGGCGCCGGAACAGGCGGTACGTCAGGCCTTGCTGTTCTGCCCCGTCTGACCTTGCCACCTGGATGACATCCAGGTCGGGGGAAAGCGCCCCGACTTGCTCTGCAAACGTATGCCGCCAAGGGGCCCAGGTACGCGGGTGGTCGCGCCCCGTCATGACGATCACGAGATTGTGCTGGCGCGCGTATTGCACGGCGACCTCGGCTGCGTCGCTACCCGAGAGGCTGGCCGTTTCCGCCCCCATGTCCTGCGCCTGTTTCAAGGTTTTGAGGATATTGTGCCGCTTGTCGTCCGGCAGTCCCTGCAATTCCGGCGTTTCAATATAAATCACGTGCCACGGCGCATCCAGCAACCCGGCCAGCCTTGCAGCGCTGCGCACGATCTTGTCGCCCCCTTCGCCGGCGCCTATGCAGGCCAGTATCGACTCGCGCGCTTTCCACACTGGCGCGACAGAAAGATCGCGCCGGTATTGCTGCATTTCCTCATCCACACGATCCGCCGTGCGTCGCAACGCCAGCTCTCTTAGCGCAATCAGATTGCCTTTGCGGAAAAAGTTCTGGATGGCCCGTTCGGCCTGATGCGGCAGGTAAACCTTGCCGTCCTTCAGGCGCTGCAGCAGTTCGTCTGGCGGAAGATCTACCAGCACGACCTCATCGGCCTCGATGAAAACGCGATCAGGGATGGTTTCCCACACATTGATGCCGGTGATGCCGCTCACGATGTCATTCAGCGTCTCGAGGTGTTGTACGTTAACCGCCGAGTAGACATCGATGCCTGCGGCAAGCAGTTCTTCCACATCCTGCCAGCGCTTGGGGTGGCGTGAGCCCTGGACATTGGAGTGTGCCAGTTCGTCGACGAGAATCAGTTCAGGCTTGCGAGACAGCGCGCCATCGAGATCGAATTCTTTCAACACCCGGCCCCGGTGGCTGGTTTCCCTGAGCGGCAGGTGTTCCAACCCTTCGGTGAGGGCCAGCGTTTCCTTGCGGCCATGCGTTTCCACGATGCCCACCACCACATCCACGCCCTGGGTACGCAACTGCCTTGCAGCCGCAAGCATGGCATACGTCTTCCCGACACCGGCCGAGGCGCCGAAAAACAACTTCAGTTTGCCACGCTGCGCCTTTTCCTCCTCGCGTTGTACTTTTTCGAGAAGCGCGTCGGGATCCGGGCGTTGGTCAAGGTTGTCAGCCATTTTTACGATTCTTCAAAAATTGATTTTCTCTTACGACGCAGATGGTCATTCTGTTCAAGCTGACCAACCCGCGCTTTCCGCTGATCATCGGCCATAGCGGCATCCGCATGACAGACACCCGTATCCACTTGTGCAGGCATCGGCGCGGCATGACGCCACGCCCTCCGCCTCACGGCCTCACACCCGGAGCCGCAACTATATTGTTTACCATAAGCGACCCGCTGTCTTGCTTCATTGACGAAATGCTTTTTACCGCAAACGGGGCAATGGTGCGCATACTTTTCCTTGTCCTCGGACATGAATGCACGACTTGGTATCGTCGCGGATGGATGCGCAAAAAAGAAATGATCATCGAATTCCATTTCGCGTACCGGGTGCTCTTGTTTACGCGACATCTGCAATGTCATCAACGCATAACAGCCGTAGATGGGCAGAAATATCACAGTCACCACCAGAATTGGCATCATGAGCACGGCCATATTCATGATCAGGCGGCTTGAAGAAGTGCAGGCGCAGAATTCTTTGTTTTAGCGGGCGTGATGACAATCCGCTCGATCTTGCCGGCATGCGCCGTGTTCAAAAATGCAGCCACGATACCGTCAACACAACAAGCCTCTATGCTGACATCTATCTTCACCGGTGTATCGGCATGAGGATCAGCCTTTCCTGAGCACCACTCCTGAAAGTAGGCTGCCCATGCACTCTTCGGCAACGGGGAAATTACAACTCGACTTGCACCTGCCGAAAAAACCGCCTTGCGAACAGCCATGACATCCGATGACTTAAGCAACATGGTGATACAACTCATTTGCGTACGCTCCTGTTTCTCACGTTTGGATTCATTTGAATCCAGGTGAAATACTAGAGAAGGCATCGTAAAAATCGTCAAAAATGAAGCTTGCTGGATATAAAGCTTTTATAAAAATGCTTGCCCTTCATGACCACCAGCAGGATTGATCATCACAAAAAAGGGTGCCATACGGCACCCTTGAAGCGACATCCAAACTTATCGGATCGTAGAACTACTTTTTCGCATCCAGGGCCAGATTCAGCGCCAGTACATTGACCCGTGGCTCGCCCAACATCCACAGCTGGCGCCCCACCGTATGCTCAGACACAAGTTGGCGCACTTGCTCAGGCGCCAGATTGCGCGCCTTTGCCACGCGTGCAACCTGATAATCCGCTGCCGCCGGGCTGATCTCGGGGTCCAGGCCGCTGGCGGAAGTGGTCACCAAGTCGATAGGGACTGGCTTGGTGTTGTCGGGATCCGACGCTTTAAGCGCGGCGATACGCCCTTTCACCGCATCGGCCAGCGCTGGATTAAGTGGCCCCAGGTTGGAGCCGCTGGAGGCGGTTGCATTATTGGGATACGGCCCGGTGGCCGAGGGCCTGCCCCAGAAATATTGCACGCCGGTAAAGTTCTGGCCGATCAGAACAGCGCCTACCGGCTTGCCATCCCGTTCCACCAGGCTGCCGCTGGCGGCAGACGGGAATAGCGTTTTGGCGATGCCAGTCACGGCGACCGGGTAGAGGATGCCGGTCACGACTGACAGCACGACAAACAGGCTCACTGCTGGACGTAATAAGGTTTTCATCATGGTTTCCTTTCTTATACCAGGCCGGCAATGGACAGCGTGACATCAATCAATTTGATGCCAATGAACGGCACTACCACACCACCGAGGCCATAGATGGAAAGATTGCGACGCAACAACACGGCTGCGCTCTCCGGGCGATAAGGGACGCCTTTTAACGCCAGCGGAATCAGGAAAATAATGATCAGTGCGTTAAAAATCACCGCTGACAAAATAGCCGATGCCGGGCTGGTCAAACCCATCACGTTCAGGGCAGACAACTGCGGATAGGTCGTCACGAAGGCGGCCGGGATAATGGCGAAGTATTTCGCGATGTCATTGGCAATGCTGAAAGTGGTCAGCGATCCGCGTGTCATGAGCATCTGCTTGCCAGTTTCGACAATCTCGATCAGCTTGGTCGGGTTGGAATCCAGATCCACCATATTGCCCGCCTCTTTAGCCGCTTGCGTGCCGGTGTTCATCGCCACGGCGACGTCGGCCTGTGCCAGCGCAGGCGCATCGTTGGTACCGTCGCCGGTCATGGCGACCAGGCGGCCCTCGGACTGGTGCTGGCGTATCAGCGCCAGCTTGGCCTCCGGTGTCGCTTCCGCGAGGAAATCGTCCACGCCAGCCTCTGCTGCGATGGCAGCCGCAGTGAGGCGATTGTCGCCGGTCACCATCACGGTCTTGATCCCCATGCGGCGCAGTTCGGCAAAGCGTTCCTTGATGCCACCCTTGACGATATCCTTGAGCTCGATGACGCCCAACACATTGGTCCCATCGGCAACAACCAGCGGTGTGCTGCCACGTCGCGCCGCTTCATCGACGGCTTGCGCAACCTGCTTGGGGAAGGTGCCGCCCAAGGTTTCAACGTGCTGGCGAATCGCATCCGCCGCCCCTTTGCGTATCTGGCGATCGCCGAGATCGACGCCGCTCATGCGGGTGTGCGCCGAGAAATGCACGAAGGTCGCGCCCAGTGCATGGATGTCGCGTTCGCGCAGGTTGAATTTCTGCTTGGCCAATACCACGATACTGCGGCCTTCAGGCGTTTCATCGGCCAGCGACGAAAGCTGCGCGGCATCGGCCAGCGCCGCTTCATTGATGCCGTGTGCCGGAATAAAGGCGGCGGCCTGGCGGTTGCCCAGGGTAATGGTGCCGGTCTTGTCGAGCAGCAGCACGTCCACGTCACCGGCCGCCTCCACTGCACGCCCGGAAGTGGCGATCACATTGGCCTGCATCATGCGGCTCATGCCCGCCACGCCGATGGCAGAGAGCAATCCGGCGATGGTAGTCGGAATCAGGCAGACCAGCAGCGCGATCAGCGTGGTCATGCTGACGGGACTGCCACTACCAGACACATTCACGCTGAAAATCGAATATGGCAGCAAGGTGACCGTGACGCCGAGGAACACGATCGTCAGTGCGACCAGCAGGATGGTCAGTGCGATTTCGTTGGGCGTCTTTTGACGCTTGGCGTTCTCCACCATGGCAATCATGCGATCGACAAAGGTTTCGCCAGGATTGACGCTGATCCGGACCACGATCCAGTCCGACAGCACGCGTGTCCCACCGGTAACCGCCGAGAAGTCACCGCCGGATTCGCGGATCACCGGGGCCGATTCGCCGGTGATGGCCGATTCGTCCACGGTGGCGACACCTTCAATCACATCGCCATCCGCCGGGATGAAATCACCGGCATCCACGCGCACCACATCGCCTTTGCGCAGATCGCTGGCTTGCACGGTATGCCATTGTGCATCGGCGCTGGGTTCATGCAGTTTCTTGGCCCAGGTTTCTTTCTTCAGGCTGCGCAGCGAGGCCGCTTGCGCCTTGCTGCGCCCTTCTGCCAAGGCCTCGGCAAAATTGGCGAACAGCACGGTAAACCACAGCCACACCGTGACGGCCAGAATAAAACCGGCAGGTGCTTCACCGTGCCCCCCCAGGGCATTGATCCACAACAAGGTGGTCAGGAGGCTGCCCACGTAAACCACGAACATGACAGGATTGCGCCACTGCACATTGGGCGCGAGTTTTTTGAACGATTCGACGATGGCGGGTTTAACCAGCTCGGCGTCAAACAAGGTAAAGGTCTTACGCGACATGAAGTTCTCCTTACTTCCAGAGCATCAGATGCTCAACGATGGGGCCGAGCGCCAGCGCCGGGACGTAGTTGAGCAGCCCGACCAGCAAGACCACGCCGATCAACAGGGTGACAAACAACGGGCCATGCGTAGGCATGGTGCCGGCCGTGACGTTGATCCGCTTTTTGGCGGCCAGTGCGCCTGCCAATGCCAGCACCGGAACAATCACGCCAAAGCGGCCGAACCACATGGCAACCGCCAGCAATACGTTGTAGAAAGGCGTATTGGCAGACAAACCGGCGAAAGCGCTGCCGTTGTTATTGGCGGCAGAGGTCAGCGCGTAGAGAATTTCCGAAAAACCGTGGGCGCCGGGATTGGCGATGCCCGCACGTCCGGCTTCCGTCATCACGGCCACTGCCGTCCCCGCCAACACCAGCAATGGCGTGACCAGGATGGCAATCGACACCATTTTCATTTCAAAGGACTCGATCTTCTTGCCCAGGTATTCCGGCGTGCGGCCTATCATCAGGCCGGCGATAAACACCGCCATGACGGCGAACACCAGCATGCCGTACAACCCGGTACCAACGCCGCCGAACACCACCTCGCCCAGTTGCATGGCAGCCAGCGGTATCAGGCCGCCCAGTGGCGTGAATGAGTCATGCATGGCATTCACCGCACCGCAGGAAGCCAGCGTTGTAATGGTGGCAAACAACCCGGAGTCAGCAATGCCGAAGCGGGTTTCTTTGCCTTCCATATTGCCGCCCGCCTGCATGGCGCTGGCGCTTTGGTCGGCGCCCAAGCCAGCAAGCACGGGATTGCCTTGCTGTTCAAAGGTCATCGCACCGACGGCAAACACCAGGAAGATCAGCGACATGGCCGCGAAGATCGTCCACCCCTGACGGGCATCTCCTACCATGTGGCCAAAGGCGAAGCACAATGCACCAGGGATGATGAAAATGGACAGCATCTGGAAAAAATTGGTCAGCGGCGTCGGGTTCTCATACGGGTGTGCCGAGTTGGCGTTGAAGAAACCGCCACCGTTGGTGCCCAGCATCTTGATCGCTTCCTGCGAGGCAACCGGGCCCATGGGCAAGGTCTGCGTCTGTGTGGTGGCGGGCTCGGTCACGGCATTGCCCTTGTCATCCTTGAGTGGCTGACCCGCTGCATCCAGCTTCGGGTTGTCGTATTTCGTGGCCTCCACCATGGCGACATCCTTGTAGGCATCGAAATTCTGGATGACGCCCTGCCCGGCGAGGAAGATCGCGAAAACAAACGAGAGCGGCAGCAGGATGTAAAGCGTTGTACGGGTCAGATCCACCCAGGCATTGCCGATAGTCGATGCCGTATGACGCGCGAATCCGCGGATCAGTGCAATCACCACCACGATGCCGGTAGCTGCAGAAAAAAAGTTCTGCACCGACAGCCCCAGCATCTGGGTCAGGTAGCTCATGGTGGATTCACCGCTGTAGCCCTGCCAATTGGTATTGGTGACAAAACTGATGGCGGTATTGAACGAAGAATCCGGGCTGACGTTGGCCATCTGCTGCGGGTTCAGCGGCAACCAGAGTTGCAGCCGTTGCAGCGCGTACACCGCAAACACGCCCAGCAGATTGAAGATCAACAGCGCCAGCGCATAGTGCAGCCAGCCCATTTCTTCGTCTTTCTTGATGCCGCAAAGGCGGTATAGCGCAGACTCGATCCCCGAGGCAAAGCTCAGGCGCCCTTCCATGACCTGTGCAATATAGTGGCCAAGCGGCTTTGCCAGTAGCAACAAGACGAAGAAATAAATCCCTAACAGTATCCAGGCGTGATTACTCATGAAAAGTCCTCCGGGTGAAGCAATGCCGCGACCAGATAAACCAGCAGGCCGACGGCGACAATACCGCTGATCAACGTAAGCCAGCTCATTGGACACCACCCAGCTTTGCGCAGCCGTATGCCAGTCCAATCAGCATGAAGTACAACAGGCAGATGCCTGTGATGTAGACGAGATCCATCTGAATTACCCCCGCATAAAATGACATGGCAATACTAGGCTTCTGGATTTCAAAATTTTCAAAAATGTCGAGGCGGATATGTAAAAAAGATGTAAAGACTGGACGATGCAAGCGGCTAATCTGGATCAGATTCAGGACGTAAAAAAACCCGCAAACGCGGGTTTTTCAGAACAGGCGTCAGCACTACTCCAGCGCCAGCCTGGATTTGGCCAACGGCGGATTGCTCGCAAAGTATCGTTTAACCCCGGCCAGAATGGCCGTTGCCAATTTATGCTGGTAATCCTCGTCATTCAGCCGCTTTTCTTCATCGGGATTACTGATAAACGCGGTTTCGACCAGGATGGAAGGGATATCAGGTGACTTGAGCACGGCGAAACCGGCCTGCTCTACGGACCCTTTATGCAGAGAATTGATTTCCCCCAGACGCCCAAGGACAGACTTGGCCAGTTTCAGGCTGTCACTGATGGTTGCCGTTTGCGACAGGTCGAGCAGGGTCTTGGCCAGGTAAGGGTCTTTATCATCCAGGCGCACACCGCCGATGAGGTCGGATTCATTTTCACGCTTGGCCAGCATGCGTGCCATGGCGCTGGTCGCACCATGCTCGGACAACGCAAATACCGATGAACCGCGCGCATCCGGGCTGACAAAGGCATCCGCGTGTATCGACACGAACAGATCCGCTTGCAGTTTGCGTGCTTTGACCACCCGGCCGTGCAAGGGGATGAAGTAGTCAGCATCCCGCGTCAGCACGCCTCGCATATTGGGTTCCGCATCGACCAGCGCCTTGAAGCGCTTCGCAATGGCCAGGGTGATGTCCTTCTCATGGGAGCCGGTAGCGCCCTTGGCGCCCGGGTCCTCGCCGCCGTGACCGGCGTCGATCGCAATCGTGATCAGCCGCACCACGTCGGAATTCGGCTTGTCCTCGGGGATGTCCGACACCACCTTCTGCGTAGCACTCTCTGGAGCAGCGGGCACGGGATCGGGTTTGGTGCCCTTATCCTCCGGGACCTGGGCAGGCGGCGCCAGCACGGTGGCCATGCGAGGCTTGTTGTCAGGCACGTAACCGCCTGGTTCAGTTTGCGCTGGCGTCTTTTCCTTGTCCTCCAGCATGGCCATCAGGGGGTCCTGCGCCGGGTAAAGGTCCAGCACCAGTCGGTTCTTGTATTCGCCAGCCGGTGCCAGGGAAAACAGGGATGGCTTGACTTCGGCCTTCAGGTCGATCACCACGCGCACCACGCCAGGCTTGAAATTGGCCGCACGGACCTGCTTGATATAGGGGTCGCTGGAAAGTACCTTGGCAGAGAGCGTCTTGAGTGCCGCCCCCAGTTCGACGTCCTGCAGATCCAGCACGAGGCGCTCAGGGTCTTTAAGCAGCACCATCTTGTGTTCGATGGGTTTGGTTGCTTCGAAGGTAATGCGCGTGTAATCGGCCGCCGGCCAGACGCGTGCAGAACTGATGGTGATCGCGGCCTGTGCAGCCACGCTGACCATCAACAGCGCTATCGAGATAAACGCTTTAAACATCGCTGCCCCATCTCACTCATTGCAGAAAGTCCCACGCTGCGGCCAGATACACACGGCGCGAGACTGATTTCGATATCAGGTCTTGGAAGCAGCCCATCCGCTTTTTCAGGCCACTCCACCAAGCATACGGATTGCGGATTGAAGTAATCGCGAAAACCTGCGGCGTCCCACTCTTCCGGATCCACAAATCTGTATAAATCAAAGTGATACAAGTATAATCCAGAAACCACATAAGGTTCAACCAGCGTATAGGTAGGGCTTTTGACTTTTCCTTCATGGCCCAGCCCGCGCAGCAGTCCGCGCACCAGGGTGGTCTTGCCGGCGCCGAGGTTGCCCTGCAGCCAGATGCTCAAGCCGCCTTCCACAATATGCGCCAGGCTTGCGCCCAGGGCGAGCGTGGCGGCTTCGTCAGGCAGCGTGAGTGTTATATGATCGGGGTTATGCAAGGTCATCATTCGTACGATCCAGATCAGCTCGCCGCCGACATCAAGGCCTGGGGCAAGGCATTGGGTTTCAATCATATCGGCATCAGCGATACCGACTTGAGCGCAGCAGAGCCGGAATACCAGGCCTGGCTGGACCAAGGCTTTCATGGCGCGATGGATTATATGGCAAAACACGGCAGCAAGCGTACGCGCCCAGAACAACTGGTGCCCGGTACCGTGCGCGTCATCACGGCCAGAATCGATTATCAGCCGCCGGAAGCCCGTGATGCCTGGGAGGTGATCCATGATCCTGAGAGCGCGTACATCTCGCGCTATGCCTTGGGCCGCGATTACCACAAGGTACTGCGTGCACGGCTACAGAAACTGTGTGATCAAATCGCCACGCATGCCGGGGAATTCGGCTATCGGGTCTTTACCGACAGCGCACCCGTCATGGAAGTACAACTGGCGGAAAAATCGGGACTGGGCTGGCGTGGAAAACACACGCTCCTACTTTCCCGCGATGCCGGCTCGTGGTTTTTTCTCGGCGAAATCTATACCGACCTGCCCTTGCCGGTCGATAAGCCCGCTGATAGTCACTGCGGTACTTGTCAGGCCTGCCTGGACATCTGCCCAACCCAGGCCATCGTTGCGCCCTACACGGTAGACGCACGGCGCTGCATCTCCTATCTGACGATAGAATTGAAAGGCAGCATTCCTGAAGATTTCCGGCCCCTGATGGGGAATCGCATCTATGGCTGCGACGATTGCCAACTGGCATGCCCGTGGAATCGTTTTGCAAAAATCACGGGGGAAGCAGATTTTCACGTGCGTCAGGGCCTGGATGACGTGACACTGGTCGCACTGTTTGCCTGGGAGGAACGAGATTTTCAGGAGAATCTGGCAGGGAGCGCGATCTACCGGATAGGCTACGAGCAATGGCTGCGCAACCTTGCCGTTGCGCTGGGCAACGCGCCATCTTCCCCGGAAATTCTGTCAGCGCTGAATCAGCGCGCCGACCACCCATCCCCCATCGTGCGCGAGCACGTCGCATGGGCGCTATCGGTACACCGGCAGCCTATTCCCCAGCAGCGTCGCTAGTGGCTTCTGCCACCTTGGGCGGCCAGGCCTCGCGCCCGATAATCGCCACGTGATCGCCCAGATAAGGCTGCACGTAATCGGCCTTCAGATCATGCAGTGATAACCGGCTGCTGAAATACACGATGGCCTTGCCGTTAGGGTGCGCTTCGAACCACTTGCCCATGTCGCCCCCCAGGACGGTTTCAGGGGCCTCGTGCAGGCGACCGAGGAACTGGTACTGGCCATGGTACTTGCCGGCATGCGCCAAAGGCACACCGGCGTCCTGCAAGGCCTTGAGTTGCGCACTGATCGGGCGAATGTCGTAGGCCAGACCGGCACTTTTAACCACTGCCAGGTAAAGCAGCGCCACAGCCAGCCCGCTCAGCAAGGTCATTTTCCAGGTTTCATGCAGCACGTTGCCGCCACGCATCGCCAGCAGCAGCAAGCCGGCAATCACCAGCACCAATCCGCCCCAAACGGGAATGTCGCTGATCCAGGGCGCCACATGGTGCGTTGCCGCGTAGACGGGCAAGTACATCAGCACGCCCCCGGTCGCTACCGTGGCCAGTGCCGCAGGTGTCACATCCCAGCGCGAGGTCAGCTGAATCGATGACAATCCACGCGCCACCAGCAACGCGAACGCCGGGAAGATCGGCAGCAGATAATGCGGCTGTTTGCCGCTGATGAAGCAGAACGCAACAAATACGGGCAGGAACCATGCGATACATAAGCGCGCGCCGGCATCGGCCAGTTGTCGCCTGACATCCAGCAGGCTACGCCACACCGGCAACCAGAACAGCCACGGAAACAGCATCAACGGCAGGATAGGGAGATACCACCACAGCGGGCGGCGATGGGCGAACGAGTTCACCATGCGATCGGCGGTCTGCCCCCAGAAAATAGCGTGCTGATAGGTTTTACCACCGTAAATCCCGGCGGGAATGGCCCAGGCCAGGGCGATCAGCGCCCCCAGCAGGATGGCGCCCAACATCCCGGCGTACCAACGGCGCCAGCCATGCGGCTGTGCCCCGCCCCACCACGGCGCCAATACCGCCAGTGGCAAGATCTGCAGCAGAATGGTCGGTCCCTTGGCCAGTAAGCCGCCACCGATGGCCAGCCCGACCAGCAACCAGCCTTTCGTGGCCTTGCCTTGCCAGGCCACGATCACGCCCAGCACGCCCAGCAGCGTGAAAAACGCCACCATCATGTCGAACATGGTGGCCGTAGTGAATACCGTCCAGAGGGCGCTGCCCAGCAGGATCATGGGCGCAATACGCGCAGCCAGGAGATCTTGCGGCCACAGTCGACGCGCGACTTCGACGATCAGCCAGGCACTGCCCAGCGAGAACAGCGAGGGCACCAGGCGCGGCCACCAGTCGTTGACGCCGAACACGGCCCAGCCGAGGTTCATCAGCCAGAACAGCAATGGCGGCTTGTGGCTGTAAGCCTCGCCATTGAGAAACGGCACCAGGTAATCGCCGCGCAGCCACATGTTCCAGGCCACCGTGACATAGCGGGTTTCATCGATGGGAATGTAGGAACGGGTCAGCAGCGAGACCAGCACCAGCGCCAGCCACAAGGCCAGCAAAGGTAGCGCGATGCGGCGCGCTGCCATCAACGGACTTCTTCTTCCGTGACTTCAGCCAGGACGTCGCGTTTTTCGCGTGAAATCAGGACCAGGTTGCGGGCATACACGAAAGTCCCCGGCAACTGGCCCAGGATAATGACCGGTTCAGCCTTGTGCAGCCCGTAAGCCAGCACGGTCAGGCCGCCGACCAGACTCAGGTACCAGAAGCTGACGGGGATGACGCTTTTCTGGTGGCGTTCGCTGTGTATCCACTGCACGACGAAGCGCATCATGAACATGGTTTGACCGGCGAGACCGATGGTCAGCCAGATCAGGTCCGTGGAATCCATGCCGGTGAAATAGTCGTGCCATTTGGCCAACAAATGGCCGAGAAAGTAACCGAGACCGTGCTCCATGCTCACTCTTCCGAACTGACAGGACGCTTGGCGCGGCGCTGCAGCCACATCACGCCGAACAGGTCGACGATGCCGACCATCAGGCGATCCAGCGTGCCGTAGTTGGAAACGCCGCGCTCACGCGGACGATGATTCGCCGGTACCGACACCACGCGACCACCTCGGCGGATGACCAGTGCCGGCAAAAACCGGTGCATGTGATCGAAATAAGGCAGGTCGAGAAACACGTCGCGGCGGAACAGCTTGAGTCCGCAACCGGTATCGGGGGTACTGTCTTTCAGCATGCGCGAGCGTACGCCGTTGGCGATCACCGAAGAAACCCGCTTGATCCAGGTGTCGCGGCGCGCATGACGGCGATTGCCGCCAACCAGCTCAACGCCTTCTTCCACCGCCGCCATCAGTTTGGGAATATCCGCCGGATCATTCTGCCCATCGCCGTCCAGCGTAGCGATCCAATCGCCTTTTGCAGCTTTTACGCCACTGCGCACTGCCGTGCTTTGGCCACAGCTTTGCGCATGGCGAATCACCCGCAGCTGCGGGCAGGTCTGGCGAATTTCAGCCAGTTTTTGCGGGGTGGCATCGGTGCTGCCATCGTTCACGTAGATGATTTCGTATTCGACCACGCCATCCAGTGCCGCTCGGATCTCCGAGATCAACGGCGCAATGTTGTCCTGTTCGTTACGCACAGGCACGACCACGGAAAGCAGTCGCACAACGGATTGAGTGGATGTCATGGGATATGGGCCGAAAAATTTTGCGTATTATAGCGAAAAATCAGCCCGCACCGCCGTTGCAAGCCATTGATTTCGACACTTTAACTTTCGGTACTTTCATTCGCGATGCCAACTTCCATCATGACACGCTGTTGATTAAAGCCGGCCGGCCTCGCTCACCGGCAGGATGAAGTAATGCAGGCCGACACCGGTGAATTTCTCGCGCAGATCCCCCACCAGATGCTGCGAGATTTCATGCGTGGTCCGGATCATGAACTGCACCCGGCGCTGCCGACCGGTGACCTGTTCCAGCAGGCTCATCCCGGTCGTTCGCACACCGTGGCCATAGGCCTCTGCGCTGCTGAATCCCTCGATTTCATCGTGCTCCAGCAACCAGTCCACCAGGGTTTCCTCGACCGAGGGCGGGGCAAATATCATCAATAAGCACTGCGTCACGTTATTTCTCCAACCCGAAACGACGGTACAGAATGGGCAACAGGATGAGGGTCAACGACGTCGAGGTCACCAGACCGCCAATCACGACGATCGCCAGCGGTCGCTGGATTTCGGACCCCGGCCCTGTCGCAAAAAGCAGGGGGATCAGCCCGAAGGCAGCGATATTCGCCGTCATCAGGACCGGCCGCAAACGACGCTTGGCGCCCTCCACCACGACCCTGCCGATCTCCATCCCATGGGCGGCCAACTGGTTGAAATAGCTCACCATCACCACGCCATTCAGCACGGCAATGCCCAGCAACGCGATGAAGCCGACTGAGGCAGGCACCGAAAGATATTCCCCCGAGAACCACAGGGCAAATACGCCCCCTATCATGGCAAACGGGATGTTGGACAGGATCAGGATCGATTGCCGGACGGAGCGGAAAGTGGCGAACAGCAGCAGGAAGATCAAGCCCAAGGCGATCGGCACCACGATGGCGAGGCGCGCAGCCGAACGCTGCTGGTTCTCGAACTGGCCACCCCACTTCATGGAATAGCCTTCCGGCATCTTCACTTCCTTGAGGACCTTGTTCCTGGCTTCTTCGACGAAGCCCACCAGGTCGCGCCCCCGGACGTTGGCAACGACGACCACCATGCGCGCCCCGCGTTCACGATCGACCTTGACCGGCCCCTCGACACGCGCGAGTTTTGCCACGGTAGAAAGCGGCACATTGGTGCCGTTCGGCAGGGTCAGCATCAAGCTGGCGAATTCGGCGGGAGACGTCCTGAGGCCGTCGGCGCCGCGCAACAGGACGGGGGTCCGTCGCTGGCCTTCCTGCACGATGCCGACCTGCTTGCCTTCGAGTTGCGCGCGCAGCATGCCTTCGATCTGGGCGATGTCGAACCCGAGCCGGCCTGCAGCAAGCCGGTCGACGTCGATGCGCAGGTACTGTACCCCACTGTTTTGCGGCGTATAGACGTCCTCCGAGCCTGGCGTGGCTTTGAGGATTTTGACGGTCTGCTGCGCCATCGCATCCAGCTGATCGAGGTCGCTGCCGAAAATCTTGACCGCCAGATCGCCGCGCACGCCGAGGATCATCTCGTTGACCCGCATTTCGATCGGCTGGGTGAACGCAAAGGCATAGCCCGGCATGTCGCCCAGGACCTTGCGCAGTTCGTCGATCAACTGTTCCTTGTCTGCGAATCGCCATTGGTCGCGTGGCTTGAGCACCAGAAAGTTATCCGTCTGGTTCAACCCCATGGGGTCCAGGCCCAACTCATCCGACCCGACGCGCGACACCACGCCCTTCACCTCTGGCACGGCGGCCAGGACGGCACGCTGGACGCCCAGGTCCAGCTCGGTTGTCTTGTCGAGATTGATCGAGGGCAGTTTCTCCACCTGCATGATGATGTCGCCCTCATCCATCGTTGGCATGAAGGTCTTGCCGATCTGCAAATAGACGAAGACCGTGGCGACCAGGGCCAGCGCAGCACCCATCACGATGGTCTTGCCATGTGCCAGCGCCCATTGCAAAGCGGGCTCGTAGACCTTCAGCGCCTTGCGCACCAGCCAGGGCTCCGCGTGACTCACCTTGCCCAGCAGAAATGACGCCATGACCGGGATCACGCTCAGCGACAGGATCAACGAAGCCGAAAGAGCGAAGACGATGGTCAACGCGACCGGGCCGAACAGCTTGCCTTCCAGGCCCTGCAGCGTGAGCAGCGGCAGGAACACGGTGATGATGATCAGGATGCCGGAAGTCACGGGCACACTGACTTCTTTCACCGCCCGGTAGATCAGGTGCAGCCGGGGCAACTTGGATTTCTCGCCCAGCGCCAGATGCGAAACGATGTTCTCGACCACGACCACGGCCGCATCCACCAGCATGCCGATGGCGATGGAAAGTCCACCCAGGCTCATCAGGTTGGCCGACATGCCAAAACGCCCCATCAGGATGAACGTCACCAGTGCGGCCAGCGGCAGCGCCAGCGCCACCGTCAGTGCCGCGCGCAGATCGCCCAGGAACAGTACCAGCAGGATGACGACCAGCACAATGGCCTCCAGCAGCGCATGGGTCACGGTCCCTACGGCGCGTTCGACCAGGTTGCCGCGGTCGTAAAACACCTGGATGGTCACGCCCTTGGGCAACGTCGGCTCAAGCTCCTTGACCTTGGCCCGCACGCCGTTGACCACCTCCTGCGCATTGGCGCCACGCAAGCCCAGCACCAGACCCTCGACCGCCTCGCCCTTGCCGTTCTTGGTGACCGCCCCATAGCGCGTCATCGCCCCGATACGCACCTGGGCGACATCGCCTATCCGCACCGGCATGCCCTGCTCGCTCTTGATGACGGTGTTGCGTACGTCGTCCAGCCCCTTGAACCGGCCTTCGGCGCGCACCAGCAGCGACTCTTCGCCATCGCCCAGGCGACCGGCGCCATCGTTCTTGTTGTTGAGTTCAAGCGCCTGCTGCAGCATGGTCAGCGAGACGCCGCGGGCGTACATGCGGGCATTGTCCGGCACGATCTCGAAGCTGCGCACCACGCCGCCCAGCGAATTGACATCGGCCACGCCAGGGACCGTTCTCAGCTGCGGACGAATCACCCAGTCCAACAGGCTGCGACGTTCTTCCAGCGACAGCGTGCCGCCTTCGATGGTGAACATGAACATCTCGCCTAATGGCGTCGTCATCGGCGCAATGCCGCCCGTCGCATCGGCTGGCAGGTTTGCCCAGATGCTGTTCAGGCGTTCGGCGACCTGCTGGCGCGCCCAGTAAATGTCCGTCCCGTCTTCGAAATCGACGGTGATGTCGGTCAGCGCATATTTGGCCACCGAGCGCAGCATGGTCTGGTGCGGCAGGCCCAGCATTTCCACCTCGACCGGGGCCGTGATGCGTGCCTCGACCTCTTCAGGCGTCATGCCCGGCGCTTTGATGATGATCTTGACCTGCGTGGAGGATACGTCCGGAAAAGCATCGATCGGCAAGTTCTTGAAAGCCACCGCCCCTGCGCCTATCAGCAGCGTGGTCAGCACCAGCATCAGCAAGCGCTGTGTGAGCGCAAATTGGATCAGTCTGGATAACATGCTTACTCCGCGCCCGTGCCGATCCAGGCGGCCTTGATCGCCACCGTACCGGTGATGGCCACTTTTTCACGCCCGCTCAAGCTATCGGAAATCACGACCTTGTCCGCCTGTTCCGATACGACGGTGACCTTTTTCGGCGTGTAGCCGTTGTCGACCTGGACAAACACATAGCTGTCGGCACCGCTGCGCACGACAGCGTTCTTGGGCACGGTGAACTGCTTGCCAGCCACGCCTTCCGCGGCCACCTCCGCCTCGACGAACTGTCCCGGCGAGAGTTTGTCCGCGTTGCTGGTGATCTCCGCACGCACGTGCATGGTCTGGTCGTTCTTGTTGACGCTGCGGATCACGGCGATGATCCTGCCTTCAGCCTGATATTTGGGAATACGCACCAGCATCCCCTTGGCCACCGTACCCAGCGCCTCAACCGGCGCATGGATCTCCAGCCACAACGGCGTCAGCCGCCCGATGCGCAACATGGGGACCGCAGGGTCGATACGCTGACCGACGGTCACCATCTGTTCCAGCACCTGTCCTTCAATCGGCGCGCTGATCGTCAGGCCGCTGCTGTATTCGCCCCGATTCTCCAGCCTGGCGATGGCGGCATCGCCCATCCCGGCCAGCCGCAGGGCCTGACGCCGCTGAGACAGCAGCGACGCAAGCTCTTCATGCCCACTCTGGGTCGTCAGGTAGCGACGTTCGGCAATGATGCCGTCCTTGTATAGCTCGGCATCGCGATCCAGCGTGTTCTTGGCCAGACGCTTCTGCGTCAGGGCTTGCAGGTAGTCGCGCTGAAGCGCGACCAGTTCCGGGCTGCTGATATGCGCCAGCGCCTGGCCTTTTTTCACGGATTGGCCTGCCGCGACGAAAAGCGCGTCGATCAGGCCGGACTGCGCAGCGCTCACGACACGCTCCTGCCCCACCGGCACCGTGATTTCGCCCGGCAGACGATTGCTGGTCAGCTCAGAGGATGCGTTAACGGCCAGCGTCGTAATGCCTAGCGCCTGTTGCTGCTTGGGTGTCATTGCAATGACCTTGGTTTCGCCGGCATCGACAATCCCACTGCACAGGCTCAATGCCGCTAACATCGCGATCTGAATACTCTTGTTCAAGGCAAAACTCCCACGGCTTGGTTATAGCGGGCGGTATCCCACTGCAATTGTATTTTCCGGCTGCTCAGCGCGCGCTCGGCCTCATAGGCCAGCGACTGAACGCGCATCAGCGACACCAGATCGGTTTCACCCAGCGCAAAGGCCTTTTTGCCCAGCCGCAGGTTGTCCTGCGCGATCTGGTTCTGCTGCGTGACCACGCCCAGTTCGGCACGGGTGACTTCCAGGTTGTGCTCAGCCTCGTGCAATGCGGTTTCCATCACGTATTGCAGCCGTTCACGTTCGCTCATGGCCTTGGCAACGTTGGTTTCGGCAGCCGCCAGCATGGGTGCAGAACGCGATTCACTCTCGAACGGAATGCGCACCTTGAATCCAATACTGTCGTTGTACTGATTATCGAAAGCCCCGCGCTGGCTGCGGGCGGCCAGCATCAATTGCGGGTTCTCACGGCGTTCCACGCGCACCAGCTCACGCTCGTTCTGCGCCAGGGCAATCTTGGCTTCGGCCTCGCGCAACAGGGGATGCTGGTCATTCAGCCCGGTCTTGTCGGACAACAGTTCATCGGTCCGTGCGGGGATGTCGCTCAACCCGGTCAGCACCGTATAGCGATGCTGCGCGTGGCGCAATTCAGCCTCTGCCCGCAACAGGGCGGCCCGGGCCTGCAAGGTTTCATTCTGCGCCAGCATGAAATCGGTCTTGGCCAGTTCACCGGCCTGATACCGGCGCTCGACATCGTGCTGCAAGGATTCCGTGGTGTGCAGGCGCTGGCGGACAACGTCGACATTATTGGCGTTCATGGCGATATCCCAGACCGTATCGCGCAACACGCCCGCCACCTGTAGCGCCAGCCCCTCGCGGCTGGCCGCAAGATCGGCCTGCGACTCGCTCGCCACCGCCTGGCGTGCGTTGCGCTGTCCCGGCAACCAGACCGGCAGCTCCAGTTCGGCCTCCCATTCGCGCTCGCCCCGCCCACTCCCGATCGTATCGTTCAAGTGGCGCAGCGAAACCGCCGGTGCAGCCGGCAGCACGCCGCGGGCATGCATGTAGCGCGCCTGAACGTCGCCATCCATGGCTTGCAGTACATAACGCTGCGGGTTACGTTCAACCGCTTTTTGCAGCACCTCGTGCAGCGTCAGCGCTGGATTTTCGGTCAGCGCGTCGTTCTCTGCCGCTAACGCCACGGACGGAATCGACAACAATGCAATAAATATCCAGCGAAAATTCATGCTTTAGATCCTACAAAAACTATCATCAACATCCAAAAATAGTTCATCATTCTCGCACTTTAATTGGCCAAACTTAACACTTGCTTAAGCCCCCCAAAGGAACGCCCATGGATGCCCCCATCACAAGCGCAACAGCAGCGCAGCACGATAACGCGCCGGCACCGGTGACGCTGTATCAAGCATTGATCTACTGGCTCAAACTCGGGTTCTTGAGCTTCGGCGGCCCCGCCGGGCAAATCGCCATCATGCATCATGACCTGGTGGAGAAAAAACGCTGGATTTCCGAAAAACGCTTTCTGCATGCCCTCAACTTCTGCATGGTGCTGCCGGGGCCCGAGGCACAGCAGTTGGCGACCTACATCGGCTGGCTGATGCACCGCACCTGGGGCGGCATCATCGCGGGCGGGCTATTTGTGCTGCCGTCGTTTTTCATCCTGGTCGCACTGGCCTGGATCTACATGGACTATGGCACCCTGCCCGCAGTCGCCGGCATGCTCTACGGCATCAAGCCTGCCGTCGTCGGCATCGTCCTGTTCGCCGCTTATCGTATCGGCGCACGCGCGTTGAAAAATCGGCTACTGTGGGCCATCGCATTCATGGCTTTCATCGCCATTTTTGCCCTGAAACTGCCCTTCCCGGCCATCGTGCTGGGGGCAGGCGTGGTCGGCTATTTCGACGGACGTTTCTTTCCGCAATATTTCAAAGCAGGTAGCGGGCATGGCCAAAGCGACCAGCATTTCGGCGCCAGCCTGATCGACGATGACACGCCCACCCCCGCACACGCCAGGTTCAGCTGGGCCAGGCTGGCACGCGTTGCCGTGATCGGGATAGCACTGTGGCTGGCGGTCATGGCCGGACTCAGCGCGATCTACGGCTGGCAAAGCACATTTGCGCAAATGGGCTGGTTTTTCACCAAAGCCGCACTCCTCACCTTCGGCGGGGCTTACGCCGTCCTGCCCTACGTCTATCAGGGCGCGGTCGAACATTACCAGTGGCTAACGCCGACGCAGATGATCGATGGACTGGCGCTGGGCGAAACAACGCCCGGCCCGCTCATCATGGTGATCACTTTTGTCGGCTTTGTGGGTGGATGGGTCAAGCCGGTGTTCGGCGGCGATGCGGTACTGGCTTCGGCCTTCGTCGCATCGGCCATCGCCACCTTCTTCACCTTTTTACCCAGCTTTGTTTTTATCTTTCTGGGCGGGCCATTCATCGAAACCACGCACGGCAATCTCAAACTGACCGCGCCCCTGACGGCCATCACGGCCGCCGTGGTCGGCGTTATCATCAATCTGGCGCTATTCTTTGCCTATCACGTGTTCTGGCCCACAGGGCATCTGCATGCGACGGATTGGGCCTCCATGGCGCTTGCCCTTGCAGCGCTGCTGGCCCTCTTCAGGTGCATGATCACGGTGATTCCGGTGATTCTGGTGAGCGGACTGCTCGGCATGGGCTGGAAACTGCTTGCCTGAATCTGGCAAGCAGGATAAACCGGGATCAGGCTGCGTGTTGCGCAGCTGCCAATAATGCAGCGCCTATCATGCCGGCCTGATCGCCAGCCTGAGACAGCGTCACCGTCACGCGCCCGCGCAAGGCAGGAATCAAATCCGTGTCCAGGCGTGCCTGAAAAGCGGGTGCCATGAGCGGCCAGGCGGCACTCATGCCACCGCCGATCACCACGTGGCCGACGTCGACCACCTTGAGGATGTGTGCCAGCGCCTGCGCCAGTTTGCTACCCGCCAGCGCATAAGCGGCCAGTGCAGTCGCATTGCCTGAGGCCGCCTGTTGCGCGATTTGGTGCGCCGTCAGATGTTCGCCGGTCGCTTCGACATAGCTGAGCGCCACGCCGCTGGCCGAGGCGTATTGCTCCATGCAGCCGCGATTGCCGCAACCGCACAGCCTGCCATCCGGCTCCACGATGAGGTGGCCGACTTCCATCGCCACGCCGTGCTCGCCAGGGAAGGCCCGTCCTTCCGAAATCAGGCCGCCACCCACGCCGGTCCCCAATCCCAGGTAGATCAGCCCGGCGCCTTGCTTGCCGGTGAGATGGTATTCGCCGTAGGCGGCCACCAATGCATCATTTTCGATAAGCACCGGCCGGCCCAGACTCTGGGTCAACGGCGTCGTCAGGTCCACATGCTCGAGGCCGGGCAGATTAGGCGATTGCACCACCCGACCGGAGACGATGAAGCCAGGAAAACCCAGGCCTATCGCAGTGACCGCAGGATACTTGCGCAGCGCAGCCAACAGCACGTCATTCAGCACGGCATGGACGGCCTGAATGGCCTGATCCGGCGCCCGGCGCTTGCACAGGCCAGAGAAGTCGGCCGTCACGCGCTGCTCGTCCACCACCTGCAGTCCATCCACCACCCCGATACGCAGGTTGGTCCCGCCTACATCAACCCCGATCAGCATGGACGTTTAATTCACTTCCAGCAGAATATCGAGGCCCTTGCCGATGGCCGTCATTGGCCAGACCAGCTCCAGCGTCACGGCCTGCATGATTTTCTCGAAGCCGGCTTCGGACTGCGAAACACTGAAATGCGGCCAGGTGTTGAGAACACCGGGCACATTAGTTGACAACTTGAGGCTGCCGCCCAGCACTTCGTCTTCCAGCAGGATTTCATTCATGACATCCAGGTGCAGCGGCTGACCGAATCCGCCCGGAATATCGTTGCCGATTCGGAAACGCCCGGCAGGGCCATCGCAGCTCGGCATGGCCAGATTGATTTCAACGCGGAACACCCCGCTCACGGACTTTTCGAAACGATAAGCCACTTGCAGGCCATTGTTTTTCAGGGCGATTTTCTTGCTCATGCCGCCCCGGCTGCCCGCCTGCCCTTCAAAGCTCACGGCCGCCGTTTTGCCACCGCTGGGCGCACCATACGCGACGGCCTTGAAGTTGGCCCCTTCGCGCTCGGCCCAGCTATCGCGGAACAGGCTGCGTGCGACGGTGTCGGTGGCGAGGTCAGCCGTAGTGATTTCATGCTTGGACACCATGCGCTCGTGCGGGTTGGCAATGCCTTCGCCGCTAGGCGCATGGTCGTGCGTGGCGTGCACCCGGCGGTGATAATGCTCGGTCTGGCGTGCCAGCGAGTCACCGAAATTGTGCGCCAGTCTGTAGGCGTCGAATTCGCAAATCGCGGCGGAACCATCAAGCTTGACCACGGCTTGCAGCGTACCGTTCTGCAGGAACAATTCGTCGTTGCCATCCAGATCCAGGTCGGCCTGACTCCGTGCCGGACGTGGGTCCGCGGCATCCAGCAGCGCTTCCAGACGTACCATGGCGTTGTAAATGGCGCGTCTCAGGTGAGGCAGATACAAGCCGCCGAACAGGCCGTGCCAATAGGCATCATTGGCCTGCGACTCATAAAGCTCATGCAGCATGGCCGGCGTTTTCGCCTTTTCCGGCAGCGCGTGGTAGCGGGCGGAAAGCGCCAGCATGCGCTTGTGCATCCAGTTGGATTCGGGGAACCGCATGAAGAAGTTGCGCCAGATGCCACCGCGCACGAAAGGCTTGGTGCTTTCCCAACGGCCTTCGCGCTTCTCACGGTCGACCATGTCGCCGTAGTGATGCGCAGCGGGCACGGGCAGCGTCCACTCGTTCATTTCGCTGTAGGAAGCCGTCGGCAGGTACACCACGCCCTTGGTCTTGGATTGCGCGTGGTAGTCGCTGTAGCGCATCGGGTGGATGACGGAGGAATTCAGCACGCCCTCGATGAAGTCCTTGAGCCAGCCCTTCTCGTACACCCACTCATAGGTTTCCGGCCAGATGCCGAATTTTTCGATGTCGTCGAAGTAAACGGCTGCGGCCTGACCGCTCTCATCCGCCAGGCTTTCCAGGTAGCCGACCACCGCGTGTGCGGGCGAGAACGGCAAGCGGTAGCGCAAAGGCTCGGAGATCGGGAACAGGTCGAGCTTGCGGCCGTCTTCTTCGGTGGTGTAAAAGCCGTTCAGTTCGTGCGCCTGCTTGCCGGTGCACAGGAAGTGATAGTCGTCGACGGTCACGTATCCGATGTTGGAATCGCCCAATGCGGGCACCACGGTGGATTCCCATACACGCTCGGTCAGCCATGCGCCCTGCGGCTTCTGGCCCAGCTTTTTGTGCAGATGATCGGAAAGCTTGGTGATCTGCCCGACGCGATCCCTGGAAGGAATCGCCGCCAGCACCGGTTCGGTATACCCGGCGCCGAACAACTCGGCCTGACCACGCTTGACCATCTCCTTCAACAACTGCATATCCTGCGGATAATGCTTGAGCATGTAATCCAGCAGCCAGCCGCTGATGTGTATGGCGAAATGGAAATCCGGATAACGATACAACACCTGCAGGAAAGGTCCGTAGCAGCGCAGGTGCGCATCATCCAGCACGTGGGTAAAGTTGCCGACAGGTTGGTGGGCGTGAACGCCGAGGAGCAATGCAACAGATTTGGTCATCATTCTTTCCTTGGAGCTTGTTAGCTTTCCGAGCCACGACGCATGGTACCGCCGCCTTCAGGATCCCCGCCACCCATGCTGATGGCTTTCTGCAGTACTTTGGGCACTGGCAGCTTGAGCAGTCGATACAGGTTGGCCAGATTGCGGCGGTAAAGATGGTCGAAACTCTGCACGCTCATGGCCGAGTTGTAATCCCCGAACCACCAGAACCAGTCCGATCCTTCACAGTCGCCGAGCTGCCGTTCTGCGAGCGCTTTTTCTGCGTCATTCAGGCGTTTGCCCGACATCGCCAGATCATAGTTCTTCTTGGCTTCGCACAGCAGGTCCCAGCCGCGGTTCTTGTCCGGCGAGCCGATCCAGGTACTGAAGTTTCCGTAGACCCAGCTGCCCGCGCAAATGCTGGGCAGATTTTCCAGCGAGATGTTCGCCCCGTGGAAGCTCTCGGATTCCAGCAGTTCCTCGCTGCTCGACACATTGGAACAATGGCCGACAACTTCGCTGAAGGTGCTCATTTCGATGTGGTGATGCCCCGCCAGTGCCTGATACAGGTCGTTCAGGAAGAAATAGGCGTTGTAGGGGTAGTATTCCCACGCATTTTCACCATCGAGGATGATGCTGACCACCGGCGTTTCGTCCGGATCGGTGATATGCCAGATGTGTTCCAGTTCTCGCACGAAGTCGTTGGCCGCATCCGGACCGTGCCACTTCGAGTACACGAAGCCGATCTTGTCGGAGAGCACGTCGTCGCGGAAAAAACTCACGATTTCGTTACGGCCATCCGTCACGCGGTAAGGCTTGTACAAGTAATGCTGGCGTTCAGGCAGGCCATCGTGCCCATAGGCATGACGCAGGCTATTGGCCAGCACCCCCTCGCCTGTCGCCGCCCAGGCCATGCCTTGTTCAGCCAGCAACATCAGTGCCGGGTGCGACACCCCGCCCTCGGCCGGCCACATGCCGCGCGGCGGCTCTCCAAAACGCTGGTAGTGGGTTTCGACCGCAGACTGGATATGCGCCTTGGCGCGCTGGAGGCCGCCCGGATAGCGTTGGCTTTCCGGCAGTTCCACATCATGCATGCTGTCACGCGCCGCGTTGAAATCCAGCAGCAAGGGCAGAATCGGATGGTAATGCGGGGTACTGGAAAGCTCGATGCGTCCTTCTTCCTGCAACGCCTTGTAGCGTGGAATGATGCCCGAAATCAGCTTGCCCATCAGGTCGAACAGTTCACGTCTATCAGTGGTGCTGAAGTGGCCACCCTTTGCCATCAGGCGGGCGATCAGCTCTTCTTCGCGGCGTACGCTTTCGCCGGTCCAGGCCAGGTGGTACCACACCAGCAGATCCAGCAAATACTGGTCGGACAGGTATTCCAGACTTTCAGCCCCGTACGACTCGGACAGCTTGAACATCTCGTGCAACAGGCGATAGCGCGGGAAAGGCTCGATCATCTTGCTGTGGTTGCTCTTGAAGCAGCTCTCGATGATCAGACGACGCTGCTCAGGGGAAAGCCTGTCTTCGTCAGACACCAGAAAAAGCGCAAGCAAAGGATCGCGCATGGTCTGGCTGGCAAACTGGTCGGCATAGTCTTCCAGCTGATCCAGCAGCACGGGCACAAAATTGAAGGTGGCCTTGGCCTTGGGGTTCTGCTCAAGGTGATACGCCATGTCGGTGTAGTCCTTGATGGCGTGCAGATAGGTCCATGGCAACACATATTCGCCGGTCAGGTAATCCCGATAGTCCGGCTGGTGCATGTGCCAATACAGATTCACATAGAGCTTGCGAGGATGAGACATTCGTTGGGTGTTCAATGATTTATGGATGGAAGGGCGGCTCTCCCGAACCGCCCTTAAAGCTGGCTGGATCAGCCAGGCAAAAGTTATCTTGCGTGATGCAGGCTTTGCCCCAGCATATCAGGCGTCACCAGGGTAATCCCCTTTTCTGAGACATAAAAACGCTTGCGGTCTTCTTCCACGTTAACGCCGATCTCCATGCCTTCCGGAATGTGAGAGCCCTTGTCGATCACGACGCGCTTCAGCGTCACGTTACGGCCGATCGTCACGTCGGGGAGGATCACCGAATCTTCTACCGTGCTGTAGCTGTGCACACGCACATTGGAGAACATCACCGAACGACGCACGCTGGAGCCGCTGATAATGCAACCGCCAGATACCAGCGAGTCCACGGCCTCCCCGCGACGGCCGTCGGAGTCGAACACGAACTTGGCCGGCGGCAATTGCGCCTGATACGTCCAGATCGGCCAGCTGGAGTCGTACAGATTGAGTTCCGGCGTCACCTTGGTCAGCTCCATATTGGCTTCCCAGTAGGCATCGACCGTACCAACATCGCGCCAGTAATGCTTGCCGTCGGAACTATTCACGCAACTGTCCGCAAAGCGGTGCGCAAACACGCGGTACTTGCTGATCAGGTGCGGAATGATGTTCTGGCCGAAATCGTGGACGGAATCCGGATCGTCTGCGTCGCGGATCAGTTGCTCGTAGAGGAAGGCGGCATTGAACACATAGATGCCCATGCTGGCCAATGACTGTGTCGGATCGCCAGGGATGGAATCCGGATTGGCCGGTTTTTCCTTGAACTGGATGATGCGGTCATGCTCGTCCACGCCCATCACGCCGAAAGCCTTGGCTTCTTCGACCGGCACGTTCAGGCAGGCCACGGTCATGTCGGCCTTGTTGCGCACGTGCGCAGCCAGCATCTGGCCGTAGTCCATCTTGTAGATGTGATCCCCCGCCAGGATCAGGATGTACTCCGGACCCATGTTGCGCAGGATGTCGAGATTCTGGAACACCGCGTCCGCAGTGCCTTTGTACCATTCTTCTTCAACGCGCTGCTGCGCCGGCAGCAACTCGACAAACTCGTTGAATTCACCGCGCAGGAACCCCCAGCCGCGCTGGATGTGCTGGATCAGGCTGTGCGCCTTGTACTGGGTCACCACGCCGATGCGGCGGATGCCTGAATTCATGCAATTGGAGAGCGGGAAATCGATGATGCGGAACTTGCCGCCGAATGGGACTGCAGGCTTCGCACGCCAGTTGGTCAGATCCTTCAGTCGAGAGCCTCGACCACCAGAGAGGATCAGCGCCACGGTGTTCTTTGTGAGCGCGCTAACAAAACGGGAAGATGATAAATCCTGCTGCATTTTTGCCTCTCCTGATTTATAGTTTGGCTATTCGCACATCTTTTAGAGGCGGGCGCTCCCAAGCCAAACCTTACCGCCCTGCGACCATTATAGCCACGTTGCGCAATTCTAGAAAAGGCAAACAAAGATCATGGCGACAAAACCCAAACAGGACCCGCAACTCGCGCTAATACTTGAAGCGCGCCACCATAATCCGTTCGCATGGTTGGGTCTGCAACGCCAGGATAATCAGCCTACTCTTCGCACCCTGCAGCCTTATGCTGCCCGCGTCTGGCTGCAAACGGCCAGCGGTTGGGAAGAACTGCAACGCACGCATCCGGACGGCCTGTTTACATGGACTGGCAAGGAGGAACCTGCACGCCCTTGCCTGCTGCGCATCGAGCAGGATGGACGCACTTTCGAACAACATGACCCCTACACCTTCCCGCCGCTGACTTCGGATCACGACCTGCACCTGTTTGGTGAAGGTCGACTGCGCCGCGCTTACGACATGCTGGGCGCGCACCCGGATCGGTGCGAAGGCGTCAGCGGTGTGCGTTTCGCCGTCTGGGCACCGAATGCGGAGCGTGTCAGCGTCATCGGCGACTTCAACCGCTGGGATGGCCGGGTTCACCCGATGCGCGCGCTGGGTTCCAGCGGCGTCTGGGAAATGTTCGTACCGGCGCTGACCGCGGGCGGTCTGTACAAGTTCGAAATTCGCAACCGCCATACCGGCCACACCATGGTCAAGGCGGACCCCTACGGCTTCAGCTTCGAAGTGCGACCCAGCACTGCAGCGCGCATCACCTCTGACGCTGCCTACCTCTGGAATGATCAGAACTGGCTGGAACGACGCGGCAGCAGCGACTGGCTGCACGCGCCGATGAATGTCTATGAACTCCACGCCGGCTCATGGAAGCGCGGCGAGAACAACCGTTTCCTGAATTTCCGCGAGCTCGCCGCCGATCTGGTGCCGTATGCCCAAAAGATGGGCTATACACACATTGAACTGATGCCCATCAGCGAACACCCGCTGGACGAGTCCTGGGGCTACCAGACCACGGGTTACTTCGGCGTAACCAGCCGCTTCGGCACCCCTGACGATTTTCGTGCCTTTGTCGATGCCTGCCACCAGGCCAATATCAGCGTCATCCTGGACTGGGTGCCTGCGCACTTTCCCAAGGACAGCTGGGCGCTGGCGCGTTTCGACGGCACGGCGCTGTACGAACACGAAGATCCCCGCCTCGGCGAACACCAGGACTGGGGAACCTTGATTTTCAATTACGGCCGCAACGAAGTCCGCAACTTCCTGCTCGCCAACGCCCATTTCTGGCTGAACGAGTTCCACATCGACGGCCTGCGCGTCGATGCGGTGGCCTCAATGCTTTACCTCGACTACTCACGCAAGCATGGCGAGTGGCTGCCCAACAAGTTTGGCGGGCGCGAAAACCTAGAGGCCATCGATTTCCTCAAGGAACTCAACATGATGGTGCACGAGGAGTTCCCCGGTGCGCTCACCATCGCAGAAGAATCCACCGCATGGCCCATGATTTCTCGCCCGGTCTACCTCGGCGGCCTGGGCTTCTCCATGAAGTGGAACATGGGCTGGATGAACGACACGCTGGCCTACTTCAAGGAAGACCCGATCCATAGGCGCTACCACCACAACTCGCTGACCTTCGGCCAGCTGTATGCCTACACCGAAAACTTCGTGCTGCCGTTCTCGCACGACGAAGTCGTCCACGGCAAACGCTCGCTGCTGGACAAGATGCCAGGCGACAGCTGGCAGAAGTTTGCCAATCTGCGCCTGCTGCTGACCTACCAGATGACCTATCCGGGCAAAAAGCTCAACTTCATGGGCAACGAAATCGGCCAAGGCCGCGAGTGGAATGTGGGCGCCAGCCTGGACTGGCATTTACTCGGCACCCACTGGCATCAGGGCGTACAGACCCTAGCCGGCGACCTCGGCATGCTGTACACCAACACACCGGCCTTGCATGACCTGGACTTCAGCCACGAAGGTTTTGCCTGGATCGACTGCCACGACGCAGACCAGTCCATCATCAGCTACCAGCGCCGCGCACGCGATGGCGCCTATGTGCTGGTGCTGCTCAACTTCACCCCTGTGCCACGCGAGGGCTATCGCATCGGCGTGCCGCAAGCCGGCAATTACCGCGAAATCCTCAACAGCGACGCCGAATGCTACGGTGGCGGCAATGTGGGCAATGGTGCCGGTTTGCAGTCGGAAGACAAGCCATGGATGGGATACCCACACTCTGTCGTGGTAACATTGCCACCTTTGGCCGGACTCATACTCAAACTGGACGCATAGTTCCAACCGGCAGCAATAAAAACAGGATTAAAACCAAGGCTAGACCATGTCGAAATTGACGACTTCCCCAATTTGGCAACGACTTAAGAAACATCAGCAGGAGATCGCGTCCAAGCACATGCGCGAGATGTTTCAGGATGATCCAAAGCGATTCGACAAGTTTTCGCTGAAATTCAAGGATATCGTTCTCGATTATTCCAAGAATCGCATTACCGAGGAAACCCTGACGCTGCTGCTGAAACTGGCACGCGACAGCCATGTCGAAAATTGGCGCGAACGCATGTTTACCGGTGAAAAGATCAACTTCACCGAAGACCGTGCCGTGTTGCACACCGCGCTGAGAAATCGCGACAACACCCCTGTGCTGGTCGATGGCAAGAACGTCATGCCCGAGGTCAACCGCGTGCTGGCGCAGATGCGCGACTTCACCGAGCGCGTCAGAAACGGCCAATGGACAGGCTATACCGGCAAGGCCATTACCGACATCGTCAATATCGGCATCGGTGGCTCGGACCTGGGTCCGTTCATGGCCTGTACCGCACTGAAGCCCTACAGCCGCCCTGACCTGCACGCCCACTTCGTCTCCAACGTCGATGGCGCACACCTGGGCATGACCTTGCAGAAATGCGACCCGGAAACCACGCTGTTCGTCGTCGCCTCCAAGACATTCACCACCCAGGAAACGCTGACCAACGCCCGTACGGCGCGCAGCTGGTTCCTGGCGAAGGCCAAGGACGAAAAACAGATCGCCAAGCATTTCGTGGCCCTCTCCACCAACGCGAAGGAAGTCTCGAAGTTCGGCATCGATACCGCCAACATGTTCGAATTCTGGGACTGGGTCGGTGGTCGTTACTCCTTGTGGTCCGCCATCGGCTTGTCCATCGCCCTGGACATCGGCATGGACAATTTCGAAGCCATGCTGGAAGGCGCCTTCGAAATGGACCAGCACTTCCGCACCACTCCGCTGGAAAAGAACCTGCCCGTGATCATGGCCATGATCGGCATCTGGTACAACAACTTTTTCGGCGCGCAAACGCATGCGATCTTGCCCTACGACCAGACCCTGTCCCGCTTCTCGGCCTACTTTCAGCAAGGCGACATGGAAAGCAACGGCAAGTTCGTCGATCGCGAGGGCAAACGCGTCGATTACGACACCGGGCCTATCATCTGGGGCGAGCCAGGCACCAACGGCCAGCACGCGTTTTACCAGCTGATCCATCAGGGCACCCGCATGATCCCGTGCGATTTCCTGATGCCGATCGAAACCCAGTACCCGCTGGGCGAGCACCATGAAATCCTGTTCTCCAACTTCCTGGCACAGACGCAAGCGCTGATGCAGGGCAAGACCGCCGAGGAAGCGCGCGCAGAGCTGGAAAGCGCCGGCTACAAAGGGGAAGAGCTGGAGTTGCTGCTGCTGCACAAGGTGTTCCGCGGCAACCGCCCGACCAATTCCATCCTGTTCCAGAAGCTGGACCCAAAAACATTGGGTTCGCTGATCGCGCTCTACGAACACAAGATTTTCGTGCAAGGCATCGTCTGGAATATCAATTCCTTCGACCAGTGGGGCGTGGAGCTCGGCAAGCAGCTGGCGCAGAAGATATTCCCGCAACTGGGCAGCAAGGATCTGGTGCACGACCATGACGCCTCCACCAACGGCCTGATCAATCACTACAAGAAGCACCGTCCGGCGTGATGCCGGACGCCGCCTGGCTCGCGCGGCATGTTCGACTGTTGCGCGCGAGCTACCATCACTGGACAGGGCGCGACCTGCTCCCGGAAGCACTGGATGACCATCAGGCCATCACTGCGCTCGATCTCGCCGATTTCGCCGTGATCTCGCACGGCACGCAACCTGATCCGGTATTCAACTACGGCAACCAGACTGCCCTCGCGCTATTTGAAATGTCCTGGGACGAACTGACTGCCCTGCCTTCGCGCTTGTCTGCAGAACCGCTGGTTCAGGCCGAGCGCGATCGACTGATGCAGCGCGTCACCGATCAGGGCTATATCGACGACTACACCGGTATAAGAATCTCGAAACACGGCCAGCGCTTCACCATCAGGAATGCGACTGTATGGAACCTGCTGGATGAAAACGGCCATTACCAGGGGCAGGCCGCACTGCTGCGCGAGTGGCTTACAGCGAAATAGATGTCGACAGAAATACGGATACCACGATGAAATTCCAGGAAATCGCGATCGGAACCCGCTTTGGGTTCGAGGGGGAAGAATATGTCAAAACCAGCGCCATGCTGGCGACATCCTCGGCAGGAAAACAACGCCTGATACGTCGTTCTGCCAACCTGACGTCCCTTGATGCCGCCACCACCCCCATCGCCTCCAGCCAGGCCGCATCGGACTCCGTAGATCGCCAACAGACGTTGCAGGCGTTCGAGATCTTCTACCAGGCCTGCATCCAGGTCGCGGGGGAAGATCCGCGGCTGGCATCAGCGCGCCAGCATTTTCTTAGCGCGCTGACATAAAAAACGTATCAGCCGTTGGCGTCCGCGTCGATGTAGACATCCACCCCAGCCGCTGGACGAATGGCAGCCACCGGCACGGTTTCTCCGCTGCGCCAGGCGCCCATGGCGTCGCGCTTACCAGCCCCGGTGACAAAGAACATCACTTGCCGCGCGCCTGAAAGTCTTGACGCAGACAGCGAAACACGGTCAGACGGCGGCTTGGGGGAATTGCGTACGGCGATCGCAGGCGCGTTGTGCGCATCCTCCCAAGTCTGTCCCGGGAACAGGCTCGCGGTATGGGCATCTTCCCCCATGCCGAGCAGCACGCAATCAAACGTTCCAACCTCTGCCAGCGTTTGGCTGTATTGCTGTGCCGCTGCGTCCGGGCCCAGTTCGGCAGGCATCGCGTGAATCTGGCCCGCCGGAATGGCAACATGCTGCAACCAACTTTCGTCTGCCATGCGACTGTTGCGATCGGCGTGATCCACGGGCAAACAACGTTCATCGCCGTAAAACACATGCCACTTGGACCAGTCGGTGTCTGCCGAACGCAGGCGCTGGTAGATTTCCTTGGGGGTTGTACCGCCAGCCAGCACGATGGTGTAGCGATCACGTGCGGCAATGGCTGCTTCGGCTGACTTGAGGATGGCGACGGTCGCTGCATCTTGCAGCTGGCTGGCGGTGTCGAAGACCCGCCAGCGAATGTGCTGTTCTTGCATGGATCTGTTTCTAAAAATTAATGAAGTTTGACGGAAGCGCTGCTCAGGGTATTGGCCATGGAAGCGCCGAAACGCTTGGCAAAGCGGTCTGCAAAGCCTTCATGCGTGGTGAAATCGACGATGTTCTCTTCCCCGATCACATCACGCGCAACCGATTCCGAAGTACCAAGACCATCGGCCAGGCCCAGCTCGATACTGCGCTGCCCGGTCCAGAACAAGCCACTGAACATTTCAGGTGTTTCCTTGAGGCGCTTGCCACGCCCCTCGCGCACCACCTGAATGAATTGCTGATGCACTTCGTTGAGCAGGCTTTGGGCAAAGGCCTTGTGTGCCGGATTGACAGGGGAATACGGATCCAGCAACGCCTTGTTCTCGCCAGCCGTCATCACGCGGCGCTCCACGCCCAGCTTCTGCATGGTGCCGGTAAAGCCGAAACCATCCATGATCACGCCGATGGAGCCTACGATACTGGCTTTATCGACATAAATCTTGTCGGCTGCCACTGCGATGTAATACCCACCGGAGGCACAGATGTCCTCGACCACAGCATAGACGGGAATGCTTGGGTGCAACTTGCGCTGGCGCTTGATTTCATCGTTGATGATGCCTGCCTGCACCGGGCTGCCACCCGGGCTGTTGATGCGCAGGATGACGCCTTTGGTATGTTTGTCTTCGAACGCAGTCTGCAGGCTGGACAGCGTGTTGTCGGCCGTAACCTGCCCTTCTGCACCGATTTCGCCCTGAAGGTCGATCAGCGCGGTATGGCTGCCGATGGTCTTGCTCGGGCCTATCCAGTCCAGCGCGATGAACAGCAGCGCGAACAGGTAGACGAAACCCAGCGTCTTGAAGAAGATGCTCCAGTGTCGGGCACGGCGCTGCTCCTGCATCCCGGCAAAAGCCAGCTTTTCAAGGGTCTGGCGTTCCCAGTTTTGTGGTTCAGACATGGTCTTCCAATCTCAGATAGATGTTGCCTTCACGCTCGAGGATTTCGAGCATTCGCAAGGATTTTCCCTTGCAGGGCCCCATGACACAGGCGCCCGTCGTCGGATCGTAATGCGCACCGTGCGTTGCGCAGATCACATAAGTACGTGTCAGATCGAAGAAATCACCTTCTTGCCAGTCGAGTTCAACCGGCACATGCGCACCTTATGGTTTATGTAGCTATAAGGTCGGCCATTATAGCGCACCACAAAGCCCGTCATGCGTTCACCGAGCTCAGGCAAGGCAAACCGTAAACCCGTCCCTCTTTCCTCCAACAACGTACTGCTGCAAATCAGGCGTTCTGTTTCAACCATGCGTGCAAATCCGTAAAACGGTCAAAGGCGGCCAGCGGCGCATGCGGCAGCAGCGACTCAAGCGGCTGCGCCCCAAAGGTCACCGCCAGACTGGCAACATCGGCATTACGCGCCATTTGCAGGTCGTAGCTGGTGTCGCCTATCATCAGGGTGCGTTCGGGCTGCGCACCCAGTTCGTCCATGAGTTCCTGCAACATCTGCGGATGCGGCTTGGAGTGACACTCGTCGGCACAACGCGATGCGATAAAGTGCGGCTCCAGACCGCTGGTTTGCATGGCGTGGTTCAGCCCACGCCGCCCCTTGCCGGTGGCGACAGCCAGCATGAATCCAGCCTCGCCCAGCTCCGCCAGCGCTTCAGGCACCCCCTCGAACAATGGAATCTCGTGATCGCGGGTATGAAAATAGTGCCCATAGCGCTCGACCAGCACCTGCAACTGCGGCTCGGTGATTTCGGGAAACAGCGTCAGGATCGCGTTACGCAGGCTCAGTCCGATAATGCTGCGCGATGCCGCAGCCGACGGCATGGGCAGGCCCGCATCGACGCTGGCAGCCTGAATGCTGTCGACGATAATCTGCGAAGAATCGACCAGCGTGCCGTCCCAGTCGAAAATAATCAGGTCGAATTGTTTAGGCATGGCTTAATTGATCGAGAAAACCTTGGAGCTCTTTCGGCAACGGCGCTTTCAATCGCAGCTCTGCGCCGGTCAGCGGGTGGCGTATCACGGTTTCGGCCGAGTGCAGGAACATGCGTTTCAGGCCGCGCTTCTGCAGTTCCTTGTTGAACGCGTAATCCCCGTACTTGTCATCGCCGGCGATGGGGAAGCCCAGATGTTCAAGCTGCACGCGCAACTGGTGGGTACGACCCGTGATCAGTTCCGCCTCCAACAGCGAGAATTCGCCGAAACTCTGGCGCAGATGAAAAATGGTGTCCGAATTCTGCCCGTCCTCGTCCACGCTCACACGGCGCTCCCCGCTTTCCAGCGTGTACTTCTTCAATGGCAGCTTGACGCGACGTTTCTTGTCTTTCCAGTCGCCGCGCACCAGCATCAGGTAGCGTTTTTCCATGCCGTTGCCACGAATGGCTTCATGCATGGCCACCAGCGCACTGCGCTTCTTGGCCAGCAGCAGCACGCCAGAAGTCTCGCGGTCCAGTCGATGAACCAGCTCCAGGAACTTGGCCTGCGGACGCTCCAGACGCAATTGCTCGATGACGCCGCGGCTGATGCCGCTGCCGCCATGCACGGCAAATCCGGCCGGCTTGTCGATCACCAACACGGCATCGTCCTCGAAGATGACCTTGCCTTCGAATTTCGAGGTTACCGGCCCCGTTGGTTTGGGCGGTGTTGCAGAAACGCGCACCGGCGGAATCCGCACTAGATCGCCCAGCACCAGCCTGCAGGTGGCATCCACGCGCTTGCTGTTCACCCGCACTTCACCGCTACGCAAAATGCGATAGAGATGGCTTTTGGGTACCCCTTTTAGATGTCTGGCGAGAAAGTTGTCGATGCGTTGCCCTTCGGCGCTTTCATCCACGGTCACCATCGACACAGCTGCTTTGCTTAAATCGTTCATCTCACCTATACTACCGGCTTGCCATTAAAGGCAAGCAAAGAATTTCTGGTTAATTCCGCTCACCATACAGGTTTCAACTATTGAGACCTTCAAGAAGCGGTTTTGTAAGTATCTGAAAACAACTTCCCTCCCAGTGCGAGATTACGTTCGCGCCAGCGACGAGCGGGAGATTGATTTCAGAAATAAAGCGCTCAAAGCTGCCGCGCATTGACAGGCCAAGTGCCGCGCGGCGGGAAATCGAAGTTGAAAGCCGTTTTATCGGCTTGCAAAGATCGGCATTGTAACCGAAAAGATTGTTTTACCGGGCACCAAACCGCGCCCATAAATTAATGTTTTACGTTAATTTTTTATATTAACGAACTGATTTAACGCAAAAATATGCTGCAGGACTGCGCTTAAGATGCGCCTTGCAGAGTCGATCCTGTATCGATTGCGTGTTGCGGTCTTCCCGGGCATTCTTTTCGCCAGCCCTCGCTTCCATTTCCCTCCGGTCGCCTCATCGCGGCCCACCATGCACGCCCGGCTTGAGAGCGCGGGAGAAGAACTACAATGAAACGCATGCTATTCAATGCGACCCAGGCTGAAGAGCTTCGTGTCGCCATTGTCGACGGGCAAAAACTGATCGATCTCGATATCGAGCACGCCGGCAAGGAACAACGCAAGAGCAACATCTACAAGGGTGTCATAACCCGCATCGAACCTTCACTCGAAGCCTGTTTCGTCAACTACGGTACCGATCGCCACGGCTTCTTGCCGTTCAAGGAAGTCGCTCGCAGCTACTTCCACGGTGATGCAGACGGCCGTTCCAGCATCAAGGAAGCCCTGCGCGAAGGCCAGGAACTGATCGTTCAGGTCGACAAGGACGAACGTGGCAACAAGGGCGCCGCCCTGACCACCTTCATCAGCCTGGCCGGCCGTTATCTGGTGCTGATGCCGAACAACCCGCGTGGCGGTGGCGTATCACGCCGCATCGAAGGCGAAGACCGCAACGAACTGCGCGACATCATGGCGCAACTCGAAGTGCCTAACGGCATGAGCGTCATCGCCCGCACCGCCGGCATTGGTCGCAACCTCGAAGAACTGCAATGGGACCTGAACTACCTGCTGCAACTGTGGACTGCCGTTGAGAGCGCCTCCACCATCCAGAAGGGCCCGTTCCTGATCTATCAGGAAGGCAGTCTGGTGATACGCGCCATTCGCGACTATTTCCAGCCGGATATCGGCGAAATCCTGATCGACACCCCGGAAATCCATGAACAGGCACTGCAGTTCATGAACCACGTGATGCCGGGCAATGTTTCGCGCGTCAAGCTGTATCGCGACGAAGTGCCGCTGTTCTCGCGCTTCCAGATCGAACATCAGATCGAATCCGCGTTTTCCCGCGAAGTGCGCCTGCCTTCCGGCGGCGCCATCGTGATCGACCACACGGAAGCCCTGGTCTCCATCGACGTCAACTCCGGCCGCGCCACCAAGGGCAGCGACATTGAGCAGACGGCATTCAACACCAACCTGGAAGCCGCTGAAGAAGCCGCACGCCAGCTGCGCCTGCGTGACCTGGGCGGCCTGGTGGTGATCGACTTCATCGACATGGAAAGCCAGCGCAACCAGCGCGAGGTGGAAAACCGCCTGCGCGACGCGCTGCATTACGACCGTGCGCGCGTACAGACCGGCAAGATCTCCCGCTTTGGCCTGCTGGAGCTGTCGCGTCAGCGTCTGCGTCCAAGCCTGGGCGAAACCAACCACATCCCCTGCCCGCGCTGCCATGGCACCGGTCATATCCGCGGCATCGAGTCCACTGCCCTGCACATCCTGCGCATCACGCAGGAAGAAGCGATGAAGGAAAACAGCGCTGTCATCCAGGTGCAACTGCCTGTCGAAGCGGCGACTTTCCTGCTGAACGAAAAGCGCTCGGAAATCCACGCCATCGAACAGCGTATGGGCGTGAGCGTCGTGCTGGTTCCCAACATCCACCTGGAAACGCCGAACTACAAGATCGTGCGCCTGCGTCATGACGACGTCAGCGACGACACCGTTCGCGCCAGCTACGAGATGGTCGAGCTGCCTTCAGAAATCGAAGAGTCGGCCACCTCCCAGCAGAAGCAACAGAAGCCTGAAGTGACCAAGCAAGTGGCGGCCGTCAAGGGCATCACCCCGGCCGCACCGGCACCGGTCCGCACAGAGCCGGTTGTCGCCGACAAGCCCAAGGCAACGCTGTTCAGCCGCTTCCGCACCTGGCTCGGCGGCATCAGCAGCGCCAAGCCTGAGGAAGAAAAGGCAGAAGCGCCTCAACGCAAGCGTGAAGCTGGCCGTGGCGACAGAAACAATCGTGGCGAACGCGCCGAGCGTAACGACCGTGGCAATCGCGGTGAACGCGGCAACCGGGGCGAACGTGCCGAGCGTGGTGAACGCAATCGCAACGAACCACGCGGTGAAGCCCGTCAGGAACGTCAACCCCGTCCGCAGCAAGAAGCCAAGCCAGTCGCACCGAAGCCGGAAAAGGTTGAACGCGAGAAGGTTGAGCGCGAACGTCCACAGCCCAAGGTCGAAGGCGTAGAAGGTGCCGAACCACAGCAGCCGCGTAGCCGTCGTGGCCGTCGTGGTGGGCGTGATCGCGGCGCACGTGGCGAACCAAGAAACAATGCAGGGAACGAAGCAGTCAATGCAGAGAACCCCGCACTTGAAACCGTAGCAGCACAGCCAACGGCTATCCAAGCTGCACCGGTTGAGCCTGTTGCAATCGCCGAGGCGCCGGTCACCTCCCCTGCTGTGGAAGCACCTGCTGCTGCAGTTGTGGAAACACCCGTAGCCAAGGAAGCCATCGTCGCAGAAGCGGTCGTTGCCGAACCTGTTGCTGAGACAGCCGTCGAAACAGACGTCGCGGAGGAACCAGCAGCGGCTGCCAAGCCAGAACGCAAGCCTCGTGCGCCACGTCGCCGCAAGGCTGAAGCGGAACAAATCCCGCTGATCCCCAACATCGCAGAAAGCGGTCTGGAGATGGTGGAAACCCGTGCTGACGCAGTCAAGGCCGTCGTGGTTGAAGAAGAAGCTCCGCGTGCTCCGGCCAAACCAGCCGCGTGGAAAAAGAAGGCAGAAGAACAAGCTGCTGACGAACCACTGGTGATGGTAGAAACCGGCAAATAACCCACCCGGGTTTGAACATGAAAAAGCCCCGCAACTGCGGGGCTTTTTTTACGTCTGTGACCCGTCCTGAAATAGGTTGACACTTTTTCAATGAGAATTGAGGAGAGTCAAATGGGAGTTGGGATCAAGCGGACGCAGAGGGATTACACGCTGGCCTTTAAATTGGCGGTGGTTGAGGAAGTTG